>OLOA01001513.1_pt1 | contig 23010 bp, 17 predicted proteins | sample 1672201 | NCBI WGS metagenome assembly OLOA01 (sample SAMEA3136658, study PRJEB25190) | human gut metagenome
TGGGTAGAATTGTGGAAGTACGAAGTACGGAACAATTCGTATGGCATCTTTTGACCCCAACATCATAAGTATTTGTGTCTGTTTTTAGATTTCCAGGTTCCCATGCCATGAGTATACTATAATTTCTGATTTTTGCCTACCTTAACCCACCGTCTAAAGCCAGTGGGATTGCGGTAGCCTTATTTCAAAAAGTTCTTTATCTTTATCGTTGAGCAGCTGGCTCTGTACTCTTTCATTTTCTTCCAGAATAGAGAGCAGTTCTTTAAATTTCACAACGGTTCCATGGTACTTTGCAGAAACATCGATACGTTTCATACTCATCTCCAGGAAGGAAGTCTGTTCATCCAGATCCTGGAACAGTGTCTTTAATGTCATCTGATATTCCAGCAGATAACCTCTGTTTTTATGATACTCTGCCTGAAGCTTTCCAAGAAGGTCACTCTGCCTGTCGTTTCCGAATTTTCCGGCAAGCTGGCTGCATACTTTTGCCGCTTCTTTTTCTGTCACTTTTTCTGTTGCCGAAAGCTCCATCACATAGCCAAGCTGATATTCCTGTTCAAATACTTTTTTCAGCCAGATTTTTTTGTCCTGCAGTTTTTCGGTGATCTTCTGATTTTCTCTCTGTTTTTCTTCCAGAATTTTTCTCCCGCTCTCCAGCTCACCTCTTTTTCTTTGCTGCGGTCTGCAATGCCGCTTCGTTTTGCCTTTTCCTTGTAGGTCCGTACACGCGGAAGCACTGTTACCACATGCGGATCTTCTTCAAAAACACCGCTGTTGATGCTCTCCGTCTTTCGCCCGGAAAGCCCCTTTAAATGCAGCGGTTTTTCGATCCCGAAAACAGAAGCCGCCAGCCTGTGTGCCTCATAGATATCCTCGCATTTTGAGAACATCACTGCCAGTTTATGGTATTCTTCTCTTCGATTGGAACCGCTGTTGCTCAGTTCGCTGATCCTTGCTGCATATCTTGTGATTTTTCTTATGATTTCGTTTGTCGTATCAAACACACGCACCACTTCCGACTGCTGATCCTCCGTCGCCATGAACCACTCTTTCAGGCTCTGCCAGCGTCCGGTGACTTTATCAAGGATCCTTTCTTTTGTCAGCTCTACATCAATCTGAGGAATCGAGACTTCATATTCTGCTTCTTTCTCCAGTATAGCAGTTATCTGATGTTCTTCTGTATTCTTCAGGTACTGCTCGATCGCCGACGCATTGATCTGCAGGCTTTTTACGAAACTTCGCAGATATTCGATCAGCCGGTCCTTGAAGATCAGAAATTCCTGCGTTTTCATCATCTGCTCCGCTTTCACACTGTTCAGCTCACGCATATAATCCTGATAATTCTGATTAAGACGGATGAAATCGCTGCCCAGATCATTCCACCAGCTGTAGATTTTTTCCGGTTCTTCGTTCTGCATTTGCGGGATTTTTTCCAGATTCATGCGGATCCGCTCCAGAAGTGTCGGCTCCAGGGAAGAACTTTCGATAAACAGATTTTCTACCCGGATCACCATTCGCTCGATTTCTACTGTCGCTTTTGACAGCTGATAGCGAAATTTTTTATTTTTAAATTCTTCAATCGTGGTCACTCTCCTGGTATCCTGCGTGGTGATCAGATTCCCCCAGGCAGTCAGTGCCGTAAGATCCTGCTGACACTGTTCCGGTGTATACTCCTGAAAATACGGATCTTCTTTTAATTCCTCATAAACTTCTTCCTGATAGATCCAGTATTTCAGCTTTTCATAATTTAAATAAAAAAGCCGGATGATCGGGCGATATCTGTCTGTATTGTCTACATTCAGGTATTTCGCCTCCAACATCGGCTTTTTCAAAGTCTCATTTATTCTCATAATGTCTGCTGTCCTCTTTTATCCGATTTATTTCGTCCATGTAAAGCGGACGTTCAAAATTTATATCTTCGGCATACTTTCATTTAACTACAGGTATCGTATCATAAGACAATTTACATCACAAGATAATTTTTACTTTTCGTTTCTGTTCCATAAAATTGCAATCACGGAACTGACAAGCAGCAGCATCGGATAGAAGAGTCTCGGCATGATCTGGAATGCCGAAAGTTCTCCGCCAAGTTCATTTACGGCAGAAATCGCCACCAGCATCTGGGCACCGTATGGGATGATGCCCTGGAAAATACAGGAAAAGGTATCCAGGATCGAGGCTGCTTTTCTCGGCGTGATGCCGTACTCCTGTGCCATTTCTTTTGCGATCGGATTTGCCATGACGATCGCCACTGTATTGTTTGCCGTAGCAATATCCATCGCACCGACCAACAGTCCCATGCCAAGCTGACCGCCACGTTTGCCGCGGAAAATCCGGTGGATCCAGGCAAGCAGAGCATCAAATCCTCCATATTCACGGATCAGGGCACACATTGCCGCAACCAGAATCGCAACCATGCAGGTTTCAAACATTCCGGAAACGCCATTCCCCATGTTTGCAAGAAGATCAACCGGTGCGATATGCCCTCCGGCCAGCATGATAAACGCCCCGGAAACAATCCCGACCAGAAGCACCACAAAGACATTAATGCCGATAATGCCTCCGATCAGCACCAGCACATACGGGATCACCTGCACCAGATGGTAAGACTGGCTGACCTGCCCCTGCACTTCTGTCTGAAAGGACAGAATCAGGATTAAAATCAGCGTTGCGGCTGCTGCCGGAAATGCAATCCAGAAATTCTCCCGGAACTTGTCTTTCATCTCACAGCCCTGCCCGTTGCAGGCGGCGATCGTCGTATCGGAAATAAAGGAAAGATTATCGCCGAACATTGCTCCACCCATAACGGATGCCACACAGAATGCAAGTTCAAATCCGGACGCAGCGGAAACAGCCGATGCGATCGGCACCAGAAGCGTGATCGTTCCGACCGATGTTCCCATCGCCACGGAGACAAAACAGGCCACCACAAACAATACCGCCACTGCATATCTCGCCGGGATCAGGGAGAGCATACAATACGCCACACTCTCTGCACTTCCCCTGCCCACAACTCCGACAAACGAACCAGCCGCCAGAAAGATCAGCAGCATCGTGATGATGTTTTTATCACCCACGCCGCCAGACATGATCTCCAGTTTCTGATCAAAATTTATCGCCCGGTTCTGCAGACAGGCAACCAGGATCGCTGCCAGAAAAGCAACCACGATCGGCACATTATAAAATCCCATCGGAATTTTCATCACGTATTCAAATAAAATACCAAGTCCGAGATACAGCACAAGAAATACGCCGATCGGCAACAGAGCGATCGCATTTCCTTTTGTTTTTCCATTTCTGTTTTCCTTTTCTTTTCCCATTTTGCTTCCTTTCTGTTACTGTTCTTCCTTCTTTCTCATTTTAAGCACTCCGAAAAGTTTTGTGATCTCCTTTTGCGGATCATCCCACCAGTCCATCGTCCAGATGCGATACAGTTTCCATCCAAGTCCTTTCAGCACTTCAAACTGTGCCACCTCACGGTCTTTCGTATTTGCCGACTGACAGTAAGAATCTCCGTCCGTCATAATTCCGAGCAGATATTCTTCCGGATGATCCGGATTGATCACTGCGATATCCACTTTGAATTTTGAATGGCCGACATTTAACTGATACTCGTATCCAGCATCTGCAAGTGCCCGGCAGATTTTTGCTTTGATCCCCTGATTTTTGACTGCTTCATTCTGTCTGTAGTCTCCCCGCAATTTTCCATTCTGAGCAAATTCCATGAAATATTTCAGAGATTCTACGCCTTTTGCTTTTGTTCGTCTCAAATTGATCTGATCGGCTGTCATAACAGAAAACACCACCATTTCACACCGGGCACGGGACACCGCAACATTCAGACGTTTCCATCCGCCATCCCGATTCAGCGGTCCGAAATTCATGGACAGCTTTCCTTCCGCATCCGGTCCGAATGCCACGGAAAACAGGATCACATCACGCTCATCTCCCTGGACATTCTCCAGATTTTTGACAAACAACGGCTCTTCTCCCATATTTGCCCATTTATCAAACTCCAGATCCTTCTGGTATTCTTCCTGAAGCAGGTCCTCAATCAGAGTCTGCTGATTAACATTAAAAGTAACCACACCGATCGTCTGCTTTTTCTGCTCTGGATCGGCATATCTTTTCTTGATCTCCGCAACGATCGCCTGTGCTTCTCCTTCGTTCACACGGCTCTTGCCGCGATCAAAAAAGCCTTCCACTTTTACCATGCTGACGCGTCTTTGCCGGTCATTTACCGATGGGAACGTAAGCATAGAATTTTCATAAAATTCCCGGTTACAAAAAGCGATCAGGCTCTCATGGCGGCTTCGGTAATGCCAGTGCAGATGTGCGGACGGCATGCCAAGTGCCAGACAGTCATCGAGAATACTGTCCAGATCTTCGATATCCAGATTGTCCTCATCCACCGAATTTCCCGCAAAAAAGCTGGTCGGAGGCATCTGATTCGGATCCCCTACAATCACTGCATTTTTGCCTCTTGCAAGGGTACCGACTGCTTTACAGGTCGGAAGCTGCGATGCTTCGTCAAATACCACAATATCAAACAGATCATTTTCTGCCTTTAAATACTGAGCCGCCGAAATCGGACTCATCAGCATACACGGACAGAGTCTCTGCAAAATATGCGGGATCTGTTCAAACAGTAGACGGATGGAAATACCTCTGCCGTTGCTGCTGATCGCCCTTCTTAAATAATTCAGTTCTCTGCTGACTTCCACCGAATCACTGACAGACGGAAGCTGCGATGACAGCCGGTAAAACATTTCTTCTTTCATCAGCTGCATACATTCCTGATCCAGCTTTTTAAACTGCCCGATCTGAACCTGAAAACCGGTTCCGGTAAATCCGTTCAGCACCGGTTCGGATTCGATCACGCCAAGAATGATCGCCCGGTAAATGGAACGCAGATATACATTCAATACCACTTCATGCGGAAGGCCTTTTTCATAGGCATCACAAATCGGAGCAAGCCCGTTTTTCCGGCACAAATCTACATTCTGCTGATAAACAATCCAGTCTTTTAATGCGGCTGCATTTTCCAGAATACAGCCACAAAGTGCCTTTCTGTTCTCAATCCAGTCTGCTTTCTCATCGCAAAATTCCAGTTCCAGCAGCTCTGCAACCTTTCGCTCTGCAACCTCCATGGTATTCCAAATAGAAAAGAGTGCTTTTCCCTTTCGGACAAGTGTACTTAAAATGCCCCTCGCCTCGATTTCCTGAAGTACTCCGGCAAAACGTACCATACTCTTTCTCTGATTTTGGATCTGTACTTTATAAGACTGCAATTCTTCATTTGTCAGATGTTCTTTCAAGATCTGTTTCCAGTCATAAGACAGTTCTGCTTCTGCCGCTTCCATTTTCTGCTCTTCCTGCTGATAAGCAGTGATCTCCGTCAGATACAGCGGAATCTGCTCGACCTCCACCGGAAATGCGGCAAACAGCTGCATTTCTGCCACAAGTGTCGCCTGTGCTTTTCCTTTTAAGAAAAATACCTTTTTGTTTGCTTCTTCGTACTTCGCATGATAAGAACTCATGTCCTGACTTAAGAAATTTTCGTTCCATTTTGAAAGCATTTCTGCCTTTTTCTGTTCAAATTTCTCCTGTTTTTCCAGATATTCTTCCGGAACGGAAAATTCACGTTCAACAGAATCTGTTGTCCTCAAAAAGGCAGGCATTTTTTCCGTACTTTCCATACACCGGATCAGTTCGGATACCTGATTCCATTCTGCCTTTGTGACCGGGTTTTTGATTCCGGCAGAGGCGGCAAAATCCGCCATCTGAGCCTGGATGTTATCAAGTACAGACAGATAGTTTTGCATCGCCGGCTCCAGTTCCGTTTTCAGATGCTGACTGTACTGTGCCCTTTTCACTGCCGCAAGCGGATGCTGATACGGATGACCGATGGATCTTCCGGCTGAGATCAGACGTTCCAGATGGTTTTTCTGACTGCTCAGATCACCTTCTGTTATATTTTTGATATCCGATACCGGAAATTTTACCTGTTCTTTTGTTTCCGGAATACTTTCGTAAAGATCGATCAGCTGACGCAGACTCTTTCCGAAATTTCTTTTTTTATGTAGTGCTTTTGCGTAAGCATCCAGTTCGGTACGCATCGCATGGATGTCCGCAATTCTCTGCTCATAATCTGTTTTTGTGCCTTCCATGTCAATCTCAAGACCACGCCGCAGCTGATTTAAAACTGCCTTTTTCGTAGCTTTGTTCGAATGTAATTTCAGGCAGAAATCATCGATTCCAAGTGCCGCCAGACGTTTCTGTACCACTTCCAGTGCAGCTCTTTTTTCTGCCACAAAAAGAACTGTCTTTCCTTTTGTCAGTGCATTTGCAATCAATGCTGTAATGGTCTGCGATTTACCGGTTCCCGGCGGTCCGTGCAGTACAAAACTCACCCCTGCGGCAGCCATATTGATGGCATGCAGCTGAGAAGCATCCGCCGTTACCGGTAAATAAGCCTCCTCCTGATCCACTTCTTCCGGGATCGTGCAGTCCCAGTCCACAGCTCCTTCGATCAGACTGTGGACGATCTTGTTTCCCTCCAGGAAATCACGATTGTTATGAATATCATTCCACATCACAAACTGCGAAAAAGAAAAGTTTCCGATCACGGCAACTTCCAGCACATCCCACATTTCCATGCTCATCACCGCTTTTCGGATCATTGCAAAAATCTTCGGCATATCCATTCCATGCTCATCCTGCGGCGGCGGATTCATGCCAGGAATCGTGATCTCATAATTCTGCTTCAGAAACTCCAGAAGCGTAATGTTGATCTGTGAATCCTCATCCCGCATCTGCATCGCATAGCCTCTGCCCGCAGACTTTCGCACAATGTCGATCGGTACCAGAACGATCGGCGCGTATCTTGCCTGTGCGTTCTTTTTCTGTTCAAACCAACGAAGCATACCAAGTGCCAGATATAACGTGCTTGCTCCATTTTCTTCCAGAGATGCTTTTGCAGAACGGTACATTTTCGTCAGAGAAGTGCTTAAATCTTTCTCGCTGTAAATGGAATGCAGTCTTTTATGTTTGCTCTCAAAAGAAATAAATTCTGATAATTCTCCCAGTTTGTTGAGAAGTTCGATCTGACTTTCTGCTGCCGGATTCACACCTACATCAGCCGGACGCGGCATCACCTGAAACGCTTCCCCGTCAAACAGTGCATCCTCAAGACTTCCGATATCCGCGGACAAAACCGGCACAACACTCTTTGTGACACGCATATTGATCAGCATATTCCGAAGGCTCAGATCCAGAAGTTTGCGCTCCCACTGCGTCAGTTTTGTGACCTGTGCTTTTTCCGTACAGTCCGAAAAATCAAAGACCTCGATTTTGCTGTCTGATCCACCTGTGACCTCTTTTTCTTTTCGGTCCTCGTGCAGAACCTCAAACCCGTTTGCCGTCTGAACCCGGATTGGAAGTGGACGGATTCCCCTGCTTCTGGCACGCTTCACATCGATTGCAAAATTAAACTTCCCATAATTGGAAACACGCCGTTTTGCCATGGCTGCTGCTTCGTCAAAACTTACATTCTGCCCGGAACACATCGCCGTACATTCCACAACCATGAGCTCCTGAATGCCTTTTGCCATACGTTTCTCAAGCTGTGACGGATCATCCACCAGAATATCTGCAAACGCTCCGTCCACCAGCCAGACACCGGCAAAAATATGACCTTCCACAACCACCATGAACGGATTTAAATCCATCGCTTCCAGACATGCCGTATAGAGCAGCGTCAGATCCATGCAGTTTCCAAAATGCTGCTCCAGCACCGCATCCGCCAGGCGGACTCTCTGCCCGCATGCCTCAAAGCTCGCTGTCGATGCATATGTAATATTTTTCTGCTGGATCGCCGCATAAGCTGCTGCCGCCATGTTTTTGACACGCTCCTGATCACCGGACTGATAACCGTCCAAAGAAGGATCGCCCGTCCATTTCTCCAGATATTTCGATGCCAGCTGGATCAGACTGACCACCGCTGGATGATTCGGCATTGCAAAAGATGTCAGAAGCTCCGGCGTATACTGAAATCCCGGGAACTCATCAAACGCCATAACCGTGATATTGATCTTTTCCGATGCCAGCACAGTTTCCCCATCCAGAACCGTAACCGTCAGCTGACCGGAAAACTTCTCCGTGATCGATGCCAGATATCCGACATGGAATGTCAGATCCAGATTTCGAAAATGCAGCTCCTCACCTGTCTGCAGTGCCTCGATCCCGCACACAAAATCCTCCATCAGCTCACCGTCCGAAGCGATTTTTAAAAGCAGAGCATTCCGTTCCGTTTCGGATGTGTTTTTGATGCAGATATCACGCACGACAGAAGCACCATTGTGAACCAGTGCATAGTTGATCACCTCATCGATCTCACATGCTAAGACGATGCTGTTTTCTGGTTTATTCGCTGCCTCTGCTATTTCAGGCTGCTTCGTTTGCAGATGTTCTGTGGCTGCTGTATTTACTGCATTTTCTATATTTTTGTTTGCTGCGTTTATAGCTTCTGCTATATTTTCATTTGCTGTTTTTTCTGTCTTTGCTATATCTGCCGTTTTTGTTTCCCTCTGCAATCCAGCCAGCATCCGCTGTGTGGCTGCCTCACGCTCCGGTATGATCAGCTTCTTCCTGGATATCCGAACCATCTGACGATCCGGCCGAATAAACTTCTGACGATCCATTTTTATCAACTTGTAGTCCCCCAGTCTTGTTTGTCGATTTTCCCGTTTGCTTAGGATAAAACAAATGAAAATGCCCCAAACACCAGGAAAATACTTTGTAGATATACTACCATTTATCTCCCTTTGGTTCAAGGCATCTATTGGATTATCATTCTATTCTGAAAGCTGTCATTCACTCTCCTATAAAAGAAATTCCATTTTCATTCGCATATTTCTCTGCTGCTGAACCTATTTTCCCTTTAAGCACTACACCAGGACATTCAGAAAATGCATCTTCTCCAATAAAAGTAACACTTTGCGGAATCCATATTTCCTTTATCATATTACATCCATAAAAAGCCCTTTCTCCTATGGATAATAACCCATCAGGCATCCATGGACTTTGCAGTTCACAACATCCATAAAAGGCATCGTTTTCTATTTGTCTGAGTTCATCTGGCAAAAATACTTTTTTTAATTTTACACAATTTTGAAACATTCCATTACTTATTTTGGAAATTTTTTTAGGCATATGAACTGATTTTAGACTAATACAGCCACTAAATATTCTATTACCAATTTCTTCAACAGTATCAGGAATATATAAATCTTCTAACGATATGCAGTTTTCAAAAACATTACTTCCTATTCGCTTAAGTCCATTGCTCAAATGAATTTGGGATAATGCTTTACAATTTTTAAAGATTTCATCTCCCATTGCTTTAATTTTCAATACCGGAAGTGTCCTCAAAGCAGTACATCCCGCAAAACAACTCGATCCCAAATACCATCCTTCAAATATTCCCGATATGGACACCAACTTCTCACACCCAAAAAATATGCGATCTGCAAAGCTTCCATAATCCCAATCCGGATCATCGACTACTTTTCCCTTGAAGATTACCTTTGTTAATTGAGTGCAGTCAAAACTGTTCAGATGCATCTTAGAAGCTGAAAACTCCAACTCCATTGATTCCAGTGAATTTTGAACTCCACCACATAGTAACGGTGTTCCACATCTCATCTCCCGAAATCCATCTCCAATTATTTGAAGTGATGTCCTTTTCAAATGAAAGGCTTCAATATAACCTATTTCTTGCTGTAAATATGTAGCTCTTAATTCTGTAACCGGCACCCCATCTATCTCATCAGGAATAGTTATTCCATTCAGACCATACGGCTCAAAACCGCTTCCCAGTACGCTTCCGGCTATTACGCATATTCCATCATATGTTTTATAATATTTTATCTTTTCCATAGCACACCTTTTCTCTTCTTTCATGTATCCTATTATAAATATTCTCAGTTCAAAATAACTCCGTATTGCTTTAATAATAACCTGTCCTCATCTGAAACTTGAGAGTCCGGATGAAGATTAGACATATTAACACCATTAATATTAACACCTGTTTTTCCAGCTAACATATATAATGTATCTACCACTGTACACGCATCAACATCCCAAATCATAACCAAACCATCAAGGGATGCTGTTATAATATGCCTGCCGTCTACGCTAAAGTCCGCTGTCAATACCTCTGCTGTATGTCCAAGACAACTTCTCATACGCTCCTGCTCAGCATCAAATACAAAACTTTCCTTTTTTATGTAACTCTGCTTATTCTTTTGTTTTGACTCTTGAAGTATTCCTGTACACTTACCTGATTTCACATCCCATATTCCCGCCATATTATCACTCAATGCTGTAACCACATACTTATCATCTGCACTAAAATTAGCAGAATGTCCTTTTACTATTTGCTCACACTTTTTATTATCTACATTATATATCCTTATAGTAATCTGTAACCAATCGATTTCATATGTCCTTCAATGTTGAGTTGATTTAAAATAAACCAGTGATGCCAGCGGAGCATTGTCATTTCAAATGGATAAACTTCAGAATCTTCATCATCCGGATTAACGATGCCGTCCAAAACGCCAGAGATTGTTTCCTCATTATAGTGTTTATACGGAACCAGAAAATCGGGCAGCATCCGGTGAAGTCTCTTGCATTTCGAATTATTGCACTGATGTCTCGGAATCTGAATCCATTCATGAGTGCCATTTTCATAGCGGATGATCCGTTTGCAGTAGTCTCTGAAAATCAAATTTCCCATTCGACATGTAGGACAAAGAAATTCATTGCTCTCTTGTAAAAATATGTTGTCCAATCTGGGTGTAATCTGTTACAATAAACATGGTTATTGACTAGGGTTCCAGAGTACGATCTTGCTAGGAGGGTGTTTTGGAACCTTTTCCTTTTTCTTGATAAGGACAGTATACTAATCAATTGGCGGACAATCAAGCAGATCAGAAATGGGTCAATTTAGGAGATCATAAACACTCCGAATGAAACAGCAGCTTTATCTGAACTGGAGAACATTAAGGAGAAATGGGGAAAGAAATATCCCTATGCTATCAGCAACTGGGAAAATAATTGGGAAGATGTAAGTTCCTTTTTCCAGTTTTCAAATGATATCAGACGTATTATGTACACAACTAACATCATAGAGGGATTGAACCGTCAATACCGGAAAGTCACAAAAACCATTTGCTCCAAAGCTGACCACCGCTGACCATTCCCGCTTCCTTTCTATTCCGTCGGCATTTGTATTATTGCCAGAATTCCCCTACTCTATTCCAGAGGTCGGGTGTGGGCAGTGCCCACGAAAAAAGCAATCAATACAATGTCTTATTTGTCATGCAAAAAAATCAAAACGGATGTATAAAATCTTATCAGATGGTTATACTGTAAATAGAAAGATAGATTCGACAGCAAAACCTTACATATCTATTTCTTATCAGAAAGATTCACTTTCCAAAGACACAAGATTTTTTACAGCCTCGATCACTTCAAAACTTACACACTTTTTTACTGCACAAAATTCACGTTTTATTTAATATTTTCCGTGCACTCTCATTTCATTTTTTACCTGAAGAATCCGATACAAGGATTCATTTAAACGTTCCTCTGAAATTTCTCCGTTATAAACTGCATTCAGAACCCCCTGATAAGCACCTGAAAAATCAGACGGCATCAAAAGCAGATCCACACCTGCCTGAACTGCTTTGACAGCTGCCTGGGCAGACGTATAATAATTGGCAATCGCTCCCATATTCAGAGCATCCGTAACAACAAGTCCCTGAAATCCCATTTTCTGTCTCAGAATTTCTGTTACCATATAATAAGACAACGAAGAAGGATCTTCTGTTCCGGTTATTTCAGAACAAACAATATGGCCGACCATAATCATCTTCGCCCCTTCTTCAATTCCTTTTTTAAAAGGAATCCATTCGTTATTCACCAGTTCTTCCTCTGTCTTTTGGATATAGGCAAATCCCTGATGAGAATCCTCACTTGTCGCACCATGTCCCGGAAAATGCTTTAATGCCCCTATAATTCCTTCCTGCTCCATTGCTTTCCTTTGCAAATCCGTCATTTCAGCCACAAGAGCTGCATCGCTGCCAAAAGATCTGTGTGCAACTACGGTATTTGTCGGATTTGTCAACACATCTGCACATGGTGCAAAGTCAACATTAAAGCCCAGATCACTAAGATAACTTCCTATGTAAGTACCAATTTCCTGAGCTCTTTCGTAATCTCCTGATGCTCCCACTGCTGCCATATCTTCAATCGGTTCTATACCATATCCCTGCCCACTGATCCGTGCTACCGTTCCTCCTTCTTCATCTACAGCCAGAAACAATGGCAATCCTGAGATTTCCATACTGTACTGCTGTACATTATGGAGCATTTCTGAAATTTGCTCATATGACTGCAGATTATTTTCAAAATAAACCAGACCTCCTACCGGATACTGCTGTAATGCAGCATAAGTAGCATTACCCGCTGCTGATACATCGGTAATACCTGTCAGTGCATCAGGAGTAATAATAAATAATTGTGCCACTTTTTGCTCTACTGTCATTTTTTCCAGTGCATAGTCTATCTGATTCACCAAATCTGTTTGCTGTGATTCTGCTGTCTCCGTTTGCGGCGATTCTGATGTTGTTTCCTTTTCTAATATTATTTCCTGCTCTTCTGCTGTCTTTTGCGTACTTCTTTCCGTTTCTTCTTCAACAAAATTTGATTCGCTATCCTTTAAATTATCTGTTTCTGAAACCAAAGAAGATGGCTGTTGTTTTCTGTTCCCGAAAACTTTATTTTTCCAATCACAATAGCACATATGCAGATCAGTGCAAACATCAATGCGTACATTATCTTTTTTTTCATCTTATTTCCTCAAAACTCATTCTTCTATTTCGCAAATATAACCGATTCTCTCTTTAAACTGTGGAACTGCATCCAAAATATCATTTGGTACATCATTGAATACCCATTTATCTTCCTGCGAATAGTAGAAAATATTCAGACGATCTTCATCTTTTTTGACACTGGAATCATAATAGCTTGGCTCACCTTTCAGCCATACATCTTTACACCACTGCTCATCATTATTATCCAGTCGATCCCCTGTAAATTCATTGTCCTCATCTACCCAATAGTATTCTTTTTCACCGCTGTTTCTTCTTGCACCAAGGAAAAACTGAATTTTTTCTTTTCCTTCTTCTTTGATTTGCTTCTTAATCTGATTCCATTCTTCTTGCTGCGAACGTGAGCTGCACCTCGACTGCAAACAGTCCTTTTGGAAGTGATTCATTTTCAAGAGAAACGGTAAAGATCGAATCACCCTGGGCGATAACGCCTCCCAGATCTTTATAAAGACGCTGGTACTTCTTTGTGTCCGTCTCTTCATTTACGATGGCAGAAAACGTTCCCAGATATGCTTTTGTCCCCATCTTGAATGTCACATTGCTCTCTTTGTATGTCCCGGATTCTTCGTCATATTCCATAACCTTCGTAATCTCTGCCTTTTCGACGGCCGGCACCGCCTGATCCGGCACTGCATACAAAACAGCTCTGACTGCTTTCTTTGCCTTGCTTGTCGAGTACTTGCTCTTTTTGTATACAAACGTATTCGGACAGGTAAATTCTGTGTTTTCCGTATCGACGAAAGACATCCCAAACACATAGTTGTTATTGTCATATATGATATTCGCGATATCAGCTTCGAAACATTTACTCGATGTCAGCTGAAGAAAATGGTCATCCTGCTTTTTCTCTGCATGAAGGGAAACATGGCAGGTATCATATGGCACTTCCGTCCCCAGCTTGTACTGGAAAAACTGATCGTAATCTTCTACGAGGCTGTTTTTCCCAAAGACTATCATCAGAAATTCTTTCTGATTAAAAGAGCAATCCTTGACAGAAACTGTTTCAAGCACACTGCTTGAAGTGTACATTTTGAACTGGAGACTGCCATTGTACTGCATCGTAAAAACGTAGAACGAATAGCCTGTCGCCCCGGTATTCACCAGCCACTTGCCGATTTCCGAACAGCTTGTCCCCGTCTGAAGGTCCGTCGTCAGCACATTGACACCTTCCGGATCACAGGGCAGTGTCCCATCCCGGATCAGATCAATCGCTGCTCCACTCCCATACTGCCCACTGAGTGCCAGCTGCTCCGTTGTTTCGATCAGGTTTCTGCTGTCCACACTGTAAAAATGACGCTCCTCATATCCGGCGGCACATTTCGTGGCGGCGGCATGGATCTTCACCACTTCCGGTGAACGCTGCATGCTTCCTGACGTATCCAGGTAAAACGAAATCTTCTTGTTTTCTGTTTCACTTCCGGCTCTCGCCTAGATCGTTTCCCTGGTTGTCTCTTTTGCCGTTTCACTGGCGTTCTTCTGCGATTTATCGAACTTTCCTGCCGTTTCCGTCTCCTCCTTCTTCGGTACATAATAGCCATCCGGGTAAGGAATCTCCTTTTGCTTCCCCCCACATCCGGTCAGAAGCACAGAGATGATAATAAACATCAGAACACCTGCCATTATTTTGCTTTTCAATAGCACCACTCCTTTCTTATTAACTGTTATACATTATCTGAAACTTTCATTCAGAGGGGGGGACTTTATACCTTTATTTTTCTTCACCACTTCTCTTGATATTTTTATAGTGATATTTTAATCCCTCTTTTTTTCGACTAAAAAAGGGGGAATAAAAAAATCCCCATCCAGTTTTTTAACTGAATAAGGATTTTCATGATTTTATTTACTTTTTGCTTGGAAATTCTTCAATTAAGACCAATGTCTTTAATCTGTTCCCTGCAATATTTTTCTGCCATAATAATAAATTCGTCCGCAGTTAAAATCTGCCGTTCTGATTATTCTTTTCTGGCAATATAAAAGATCATCATAATCACTGGCGTGACGAATCTCTTCTGCCTGTCCAATTTTTCATCCCATTTCTCTCGGAAATACAGATGTTTTTACATAATCCTTGTTGAATCTTGTACCAATTTCCGGTTTACGCTGCTCCATATAAAACTACCCCTTCTTTATGAACATTGGAATAAAACGGATAATTTACAATCCACTTTTTAAAATGTGCTTCGCTTTTTGCAATAGGCTTGATATCCAGATCGTTGTCCATATTGAAATCATAGGTCATATAAGAAAGCTGTTGTGCATATGCTTTTAACTCCAGATCAGACATATCCAATAAAATCATAATATCTACATCCGAATCCGGTCTAAAATCTCCTCTTGCATAGGACCATACAAAACGATCTGTCGTACATGTGATCCATAAATCTTTTTAACAGCTTCGACGTATTGTTCTATTAAATTCTCCATAGTCTTTGGCATATATCATCACCTCATTTTCGACTGCTATGTTTGGAAACCATTATTTTGATCTCCGTTTTTTTATTTTTATTATAATCAGTTTACAGAAGTTTCTCAAGATAATGCTACATTTTTGCTATTCCTTAACCTTTATTTTTTTAACCTTACCTTTTTCACTGCGGAATTTTCTACAACCAAGGCTTCGTTATCATCCACTGAATACAGTTCACTGTAACGCCTGATATCTTCCTGATTCGAATTCTTAATGTAGCATTTCAGATTTTGCCTGGAGTAATGTGGGATAACGCTTCCATCAAACAGCCCCAATGCCCTCAGATCTGTTAAACCCACACTATTTTTATCAAAATCTTTTGCCAGATAAATGTCTTTTCCGGCAATCATTGCACCGGCACTGCTTCCGATATAGGTGCAGTCTGCTCGCTTCATTTGTTCTTTTACAAGTTTCAGCAGCCCGTTTTTCCTCATATAATCTAATACTTGATATACATTTCCTTCGGTCACGTAAATATAATCTGGATGCATTGTTTTCAGATCAATCTGCCCGGATGCAAGAAAAATATGCTCATCCGTAAATCCCAGCTCGATGCTTGCCTGTTTCAGGATTTCATCGATCCTATACTCTTTTATGCTGATCAGAAGGATGGTTTTCTTTTCCCGCTCCCCTTCTTCCGTCAGACACTTGCGGATGATTTTCTGCCCTGTTTCGGAGTTAAGTCCCCGTGCTGTCAAAATCAGTTTCCCCATATACACCTCTCCCATCAAATCTGCCTCCGGATCTGAATCACGATAAATCGGATCTGCTGCCTGATCTGGAGCACAATTATCAGATTTACTATCTGGTCTGGATTACGATTGCCGGACGTACGCCGACGGCAGGTTCATCTACTTGCAGTCCGCCATAATGCACCCTCCATCCAAAATTCATGGCAAAATTCTGTGAAAATCCTGGATTTCTAAGCCACCAGGAAATATTTCCGTTGTTTCTTGCAATCTCTGTGATCTGCTCAAATCCATATACGGTAAGCTCGATAACATCCAGCAAAAATACCGGGTCTATGGTGTCTGCCCCACCGGGTGTTCTGTATTTTGGATTGTTTCTGGACGGGTGAGCTCTCCAGAGAATATATTCTTTCTCGGAATCTGAAAATACCTGCTCATAAAAATCGTTATTTAACCACTTTCTGAGTGTACAGTTCTCCCAGTCGGAACTTCCGCGCTGCACTGCATGATAAGGCATGTTGAGCAATACATTTTCACACAAAAGAACTGCCTTTCTATCCTCGCAATTCAGCACCCTCCATGCAAGATCTTCCCCTTCTGCAAGAAAGAAACCGGGGAGTGCCTTTCCAAGATACACCGTATCGCCGGACTTTACCGGATAAGGATAGCCTTGTCTTGGAATCGTGATTGTCGGATTTTGTCTGGGGATAACAATTCTCGGAGTCCCCTGTACAACTGCTGTACTTTCTATTGTAATCGTTTTTTTCTGTTTTTCATGACATTTTTCTAATCCCTGTGTTTCAGCCAGTTTTTCAAAGAATAATTCCATGCTCTGATATTCATATTTATGTATCGCCTGCTGTCTGCTCAGACGCATCCTCATCCCACCCGATAACTGAATATCTTCCAAATAAATCAATAATCTTGGTTTTTCAAGCTCTCTTGCAAAATTTAATTCATCTTTGCAGTTTGAAGATTCCAGATATTCCCGTGAAAGCAGTGCAATGAAATATTCACAGTTTTCAATATGCTCTGCTATATTTTCATCCCACTCTGTTCCCGGATCGATTCCTTCATCATACCAGACTCGATACTGTTCCATCTGTAATTTTCCTATTACTTCGGATGCCTTATTTCCATCTTTATGTGCATAGCTTACAAAAATATAAGGGGCATCATACCCCCGATAAGGTACATATTTTTCATTCATCTCATGCATCTTTGTTTTTCCCTCTGCTTCTGTTTTTTGCCATTTCCATAAAATCGTGTCGTAATGGCACTATTCCTAATCTGATTATATCATTTTGAAAAATCCGCCGCAACATAAGAAATCCCGCCGCACATCTCCTGCACGACGGGATTTTTCTTAATTTATATCATGTTGTTGAATCCAAATTTTCTGAACCACGATATGCTTATACAAACACGATCTTATGGCACCATCTTCTTCTCTGAGACTAAATATTCATCAGATCACTGAGTACTTTCAGTGCTCCGTCTGTCTCGTGGGCCAGTACGCGTTTTGCCAGTACTTTACCGAGCTGTACTCCTTCCTGGTCGAAGCTGTTTACGTTCCATACGAAGCCCTGGAACATGACTTTGTTTTCGAAGTGTGCAAGCAGTGCTCCCAGTGTTTCCGGGTTCAGCTGTTCACCAATGATGATGCTGGACGGGCGTCCGCCTTCGAAGTTTTTGTTGCGGTTTTCGTCTTCTTTTCCGCATGCAAATGCTACGATCTGAGCTGCCACGTTTGCACACAGTTTCTGCTGGCTTGTGCTGCCCTGGATCACTACGTCCGTGTTCATCTGGTTATTTTTGAAGCCTACGAACTGCAGTGGGATGATGTCTGTTCCCTGATGGAGCAGCTGGTAGAAGGAATGCTGTCCGTTTGTTCCCGGTTCACCAAAGATAACCGATCCGGTTACATAGTCAAGTCTCTCACCGAAACGGTTTACGCATTTACCGTTGGACTCCATGTCAAGCTGCTGCAGATGTGCCGGGAAGCGGCTCAGTGCCTGTGAGTATGGCAGTACTGCTGTGCTTGGATAGCCCAGTACGTTACGCTCATAAACGCCGATCAGTGCATCCAGCATTGCCGGATTCTTTCTGATATCTTTTTCTGTTCCGAGTTTGTCCTCTTCTGCTGCACCGTTTAAAAATCTTTCAAATACTTCCGGTCCGAATGCCAGGGATAATACGGCTCCGCCTACTGCGGATGTGGATGAATAACGTCCGCCGATGTAATCATCCATAAAGAATGCTGCCAGATAGTCGTCGCTCTTTGCCAGTGGAGATGTCTCGCTGGTTACTGCGATCATATGTTTGGAAGCATCCAATCCTGCATTTTTCAGGGCATCTTTTACGAAGGACTCGTTGGTCAGTGTTTCCAGTGTTGTACCGGATTTGGAAACCAGGATAAAGATAGAATGTGCTACGTCGATACCATACAGAACTGCTGCTGCATCATCCGGGTCTACGTTGCTGATGAATTTTGCTTCCATCTTGAAGGTATCGTTTTTCTTTGCCCAGTTTTCCAGTGCCAGATACATTGCACGAGGTCCGAGGTCACTGCCGCCGATACCGATCTGAACAACGGTTGTAAATTTCTCACCTGCTGCATTTGTGATCTCTCCGGCATGTACTTTGTTTGCAAAATCTGCGATCTTCTGCTGCTGTTCTTTATAGAAAGCACGTTTGTCTGTGCCGTCAGCGTTTACAGCCTCACCGAGCTGACCGCGTGTCAGGTGATGAAGAACCATTCTCTTCTCTCCGGTGTTAATAACTTCACCATTGTAAAGTGCTTCGAATTTTTCAGTCAGCTGTGCTTCATCTGCCAGTTTCTGCAGATCTTCCAGCACTTTGTCATCTACCTGCTTTGCAGCATAATTATACGCAAGGCCTTCTGCCATCGGTGTGCTGTATGTTTTCACACGTTCTGCACCGTTTTCTCCAGACATTGCCTCTGCGATATTTACACGCTCTGCCTTTGAAAGATTTTTAAATGCTTCCAGTGTATCCAGGTTGTTCCAGGTAATCATAGTAGATTCCTCCTTAAATGTATAAAATAGTATAAGCGGGTGTGTGATAAAGTTTACTTCTCTAAATCACTGATGATTATAATAGCAAACCTGCATAAATTCAAGCATCAATCGCATCTCCATGGTTTTTTACACCGTAAGAATTGTTTTTTACCACCATTTAATCTCCTGCCGTTTCATTAAATTTACTAAACAGTTGGAGATACATTGCCATTTTATCCACTGCATCCACAGATACACCAGGTTCGGTATCAATTTCGAAATAGCATTTCTCCCCAATATAACCCTTGAGATCTGCTTTTCCGCTGCCGATCTGATTGCCCTCGTAATCGTAAAGTTCCTCTCCGTGTTCTTCTGCCAGATAATCTTTGGGATTTCCGTCTGCATCCATAAATATGAGATAATATTCACGTTCCAGATTTTCGTTCTCGAACAACCGCTTCTGTGCATAGCCAAGGCACTGATTGTTTTCATCATAATAACCATAGGTTGTCCCGGCAATCACGCCATCGATGTTATTGATCGGCTCATCAGTCACAAATTTCATCCAGAACCAGGTTTTGCCATCGACCGATACCGTCCATTTCGTATTGAGAATACCTGTTTCTTTTAACCGCCCGGCTATTTTCCCGTCCGCAAGGATATTCCCCTCCTGGTTGACCTCATCCAGATCTCCTTCTACCAGAAATGTCCGGCACTGACTCATTGCCTGCTTTGCTTCCTCTGCAGATGCATAGGACTCGACATTAGATTTTCTGCATCCCAAAAGAACACTTGCCAGAATACACCACATCACTGCGATATACACCGCTTTTCTTATCTTTGCTTTTTCTTTCATTCACGCCTCCTAACTGCGATCCCGTGCAAGTTCGCGTGCCACCATCACCGCCATTGCCGCAAGCAGCGGAAGATATTTTTCTTCATATGCAATGATCACTGCATTGTCAAAAACGATATTTTCCATTTTCAGATCCAGGTTGTCTAGGATTGTTCCCAGCGTTTTGCCATTTAAGGTTACGCAGAAATTATGGCCGATCGAACCGGCATATTCGGTCAGTTCCAGTTTTCCTTCTTTGACCTTCATCTCAAATTTATCTTTGACCAGCACAAATTTCTTCTCCAGCGTGCCGTAAAGCTCACCCAGGTAATAAAACTGGTAGGTCGGCAGTACGCTTACGATCTTCTTGGTCATTTTAAAGATCTCGGTATGCTGATTGTCATAAACAGAAAGTGTACGCAGCGGAGCCGTTCCTTCGATTTCGAAAACACGGTTTCCTTCGCTGTCACAAAGATCAAAATGCTGACCGGTCAGTTTAAAATCCTCCGTAAAAGTATAGACTTCCGATGGGCGGGACTGCGGAATTTCCAAAACCTGTTTTGTTTTCACAAAATGCTCCAGGCTCTCCCTCAGTTGCTTCTGCATCAGAAGCACATCCGACTGATAGCAGACATATTTTGCTGTATTATCGCCAAAATCCTCTTCTGCCGGAAATATCGGATCATTATATTTTCCCTTTATCATGCTGGTCATAAACGAATAGCCAAGATAACCGATATTCCCGTCTTTTGAAAGCCAGAAATAGAGAAAATCGCCGTTTTTGTCCGGCCCGAACATCAGAGCTGGCTGCTTCATCGTGTAAAACTGAACAAGATAACCGGAGCCAAGCGGCGTGCGGACATCTTTGTAGGCTTCATAAAATTCTTCAATCTTTCTCGAACAATCCATGGCGATCATGCTGCAGATATCCGTTGAACCGTTATAATCATCCGGCGATCCCAGCATCCAAATTGCAATACCAATGATCAGGACAACCGTTGCTATGCTGACCGGGATCTTATTCCAGTTCCCTTTTGATGCGATCCAGAAAGAAAATGCACAAACGATCACACTGATAATACGGTATTCCCACATACGTGCTCTAAGCGAGGTGGAGAGCTGCTGTTTTTCTGTATTTTCTGCTCCCTGCATAGTTCCAATCCTTTCCGGGCATTTGTGAGTACCAGAAATGCTCTCCGGCACTCACTGCCCAAGTCTTTTTATCTTATGCTTTTTCAGGTTTTACCTTGATCGCCTGTACGTTTTCCTTTTTTGCGGCTCCGCGTGCTTTGAGCATCTTCCTGTAAGCAGAAAGTTTTTTCTTCGGCACTTTGATGACTGCTTTCGCATGGATGCCGGAAAATGCCTTGCTTCCCACTCTTTTCTTTGTCAGTTTTGTCGTTTTGATCGTGATATTTTTCAGGTTCTTGCAGCCATAAAATGCTTTCTTTCCGATCTTGCTCACGCCTGACGGGATCACCACTTTTCGGATCTTTTTCTGATTCTTAAAAGCATTTGCTGCAATCTCTGTAACTTTATAAGTAACCTGGTTTACGGTAATGCTGTCCGGTATTTTTACCGTTCCTTTGACACCCTTTTTCGGTTTCAGATATGCCACTGTAAATGTCTTTCCGTCCGCACAGGTTACTTTATACTGATTTTTGTCCGGTCCTATGAACTTTGTTCCTTTTTTCAGATATTCTGGTTTCGATGGCTTCTGTATCGGTTCAGAGGTTCCCGGTTTTGTGCCTGGATCTGACGGTTTTTGTGGTGTCTCCGGTGTTTCCGGTGTCTCCGGCGTTTCCGGTGTTTCCGGTGTTTCGATCGTCACCGTTTTTGTCAGAAGGATTTCTGTGACTGGCTGTACCAGCCTGTAATTTGCTTTGTCTTTTCCGACAAGCGTCAGTTCCGGTAATGTTACCGAAGTATATTCTCCTGCTTTTTTATCTTTTAACGTTCCATGAAGATCCGTCAGATCTACGCTCACTTCATCACCTTCCAGCATACCGCTTAGCAGTACTTCCGTGATGGCAACCTGATTTGTTCCATCATATTTCCTGTTTCTGGCGGTCGCCTTTGTTACCGTAAGTTCTTTTGCATTTACTTTGATCGCTGTGCTGCCTTCTGCATTTGCATATGCCTCATCAGATGGCATAAAGATCCATTCTGCACTTGTCACGGATGTATCCGGTCTTTGTGTGCCGTCTTTCCATTCAAGCGTTCCTTCCACTGTATTTCCTTCTTCGTCCACAAATTCTGCTTCCGAAAACTCCAGTGCCGACAAAAGACCACCGTAAGTAAGCGTATCTTTTTTCAGGGTTACTTCTGTTCCTTCCTGTAATCTGACCGGTATCTGGTCATTACATTCCAGATTGAAGGTGATCACAAAGTCCTCATAGTTCTCAGTCGTAACTTTGATCTGGATCTTTCCTTTCCTGTCCAGTGCCCCCTGCTTCACTGTATAAGATAATATATCGTCTGCTATACTCGGTTCTGTGATATATTCCATGTTTCCGGTCATCTCCGGTGCAGCATACTGTGCATTCCCGCAGTCCACCGGGAGGATTTCCCTGAGACTGATCCGCTCTTCCTGATCCTTTAAATATAAGTAACTTTTATTCTGTTCTTCGGCCTGAAGTCCGCTGCTTTTTGCCACATTGACTGCTTTTGTCAGAGGAACTTCGCCTGTCGGCTGCACAAGAATATAATTTTCTTTATCTTTTCCGGTTAATTTCAGTTCCGGCAGCATTGCATATGTATAATCTCCCGCTTTTACGTCTCTTAAAGTTCCTCTGACCGTTCCGATGTCTGCCGAAACTTCATCTCCTTCTTCAATGCCCTCAAGAACAATATCACTGAAGCTGACATACGCGGTTCCGTCATATACTTTATCATCTGCCGTTGCCGCTAAGACTTTCAGTTCTTTTGGCTCTACCGTGATCGCTGTGCTGCCTTCTGCCTTTGCATATGCCACATCATCCGGTGTAAAGATCCATTCTGCACTTGTCACGGATGTATCCGGTCTTTGTGTGCCGTCTTT
>OLOA01001514.1_pt1 | contig 23000 bp, 29 predicted proteins | sample 1672201 | NCBI WGS metagenome assembly OLOA01 (sample SAMEA3136658, study PRJEB25190) | human gut metagenome
TCTAATAGTAGCGCTATTTTATTGTATATATTATAAATTAAGTTATAGTTGTATTTTTAAAGGAATATAATTATCTTTAAACTATAAAATGTAATAAGTAATATTTTATAATTTAATCTCGATAGTATAGGAGGGATTAATAATGATAAAATCTACAAGATTTAGAATGGTTAAACTTTTATATAATATGGTTAGATTTTATCCAGAGGGGAATTATTTTGCTCCTTTTGGTAAAAAAAGTAGCGAGATTGAAGAAATTGAAGTAAGGGTAGATGAAATAGAGGCAATACGTCTAAAAGATGTCGAAGGACTAACAATAGAGGAATGTGCCAGCAAAATGGCAATTTCATGCGAAACTTTCCAAAATATAATTCAATGTGCACGAAAAAAAATAGCAATAGCATTGACACAGCAAAAGATAATTTCAATTTCTGAAGAAAATTATACAACAAAGTTTTGTCAGTTTAGATGTGCTAAATGTGGATATACTTATACTATAAAATATGAACATGATAAGATAGTATGCCCTAAGTGCTATTCTACAGAAGTTATGGGAAGTGAAAAACAAAGTATTTATAAAAAATGGCATAATAAAAAATAATAGAGTTAATATATTTTATAGGGATATAAAAGTCAAACAAACATTTGTAATATGATGAACACAGAATAAAATTCGAAGTCTGTATTACCAGAAAAATGGTGAAGAATTTGAAGTTACTAATATGAAAAATATAGCATTTATAATATACAAATCATGGCATTTTTAATGTTACATACACGGTATTTAGAATATAATGAACAAATCAATGTAATTGAGGGAAAAAAATATAAATTAAGCCATTACAATTTGATTTTATGCGTAAAATTTTATATTATTGTACAAGTGAAAATTTTAACAGGAATGCAAGTTCCTGTTATTTTAATTATTATAAAATAAATGTTTACAACCGTTTTAGATAACACATCAGTGTTAGTGGAGAGTATATGTGTGGAATAATTGGATACGTAGGTGAGAGAAAGGCCAAGGATATTCTCCTTGATTCTTTAGCTCTCCTTGAGTATAGAGGGTACGATAGTGCAGGTATTGCATTATCTCATGATGAAAGAATGTCCGTTATAAAGTGCGCGGGAAGAGTAAGTGATTTAATTGATAAGTGTAATGGTATGAACACACCAGAAGAGCAGTCAATGTTTGACTCTATCTGCGGTATTGGTCATACAAGATGGGCTACACACGGAAATGTTTCTGATAATAATGCTCATCCTCACATGGTAGGGGACGTTGTGCTTGTTCACAACGGTATTGTTGAGAATTACAAAGAGCTTATCGAAGAATTTCATCTTAATGAGGGATTAAAGTCACAGACTGATACAGAAGTAGTTGCGGCTCTACTTAACTTATATTATCAGGTGGAAAATAATCCTAAGGCGGCAATCTACAAGACTGTAGAAAAGCTTAAGGGAACATTTGCCTTTGTAATAATGTTTAAGGACAAACCTGGTAAGATTTATTCAATCAGAAATGTATCACCTATCGTTGCTACACAGTTTGATTGGGGCTGTATGCTCGCATCTGACGTTAGTGCGCTTTGTTCATATACTAATAAATACTTTGTTTTACCTGAGTATTCCTTATTAGTGCTTACAAAGGACACTCTTCATATTGAGGATAAGGAAGGAAATGAAGTAACTCCTGACTATCTCACTATGGACTGGGGTAAAAATGCATCTGATAAGGGCGGCTATCCTTTCTATATGGAAAAGGAAATTATGGAGCAGCCTGATGTTATCGAAAACTGCATTAAGAACAGAATTGTTGACGGAATGCCTGACTTCTCAGGTGACGGCATTGATGATGAGTTCTTCAATAAGTTTGACAGAATATGCATCGTAGCATGTGGAACAGCAATGCATGCGGGACTGGTATTCCAGTCACTTGCAATAAATAAGCTCAGAATGCCTGTTGATGTATGGATGGCATCTGAATTTATTTATTCAAATCCAATAATTACTGAAAGTACTCTTATTGTTGCCATTTCACAGTCTGGTGAAACAATTGATACTCTTGAAGCCTTAAAATATGCTAAGGCAAATGGAGCTGTGTCACTCAGCATCATTAATGTACAGGGTTCAGCAATTGCGTACGAGTCAGATTACGTATTATATACAAATGCAGGTCCTGAGATTGCCGTTGCTTCAACAAAGGCATACACAACTCAGCTTGCAGTACTTTATTTATTAGTTGCAAAGATTGCAGCAGTTAAGAATATATGGTCAGAATCAGAAGTTAAGTATTTCCTTAACAACCTTATGAAGGTTCCTGAGCTTATTTCAGCTGTTTTAGACAACAAGGTGGACATCCACAAGGCAGCAAGAATTATTCTTGATGCTGATGATCTCTTTATGATCGGCAGAGGCCTTGATTACTCTATCCTCAGAGAGGGTTCACTTAAGCTTAAGGAAGTATCATATATTCACTCTGAGAGTTACGCTGCAGGTGAGCTTAAGCACGGTCCAATCGCGCTTATTACTGATAAGACACCTGTTGTTGCAGTAATGACTCAGGAAAAGCTTCTCCTTAAGGAGCTTTCAAACATCAGAGAAGTTAAGTCAAGAGGCGCAGGAATTATGATTTTCGCAAAGGAAAGCTTTGTTCCTGTACTTAAGGATGAATTTAACGTTATTCCATTACCTAATGCGGATGATGATTTCATGACATTTCCGGCTTCTGTCGCACTTCAGATTCTCGCTTATTTCGTTTCAAGTGATAAGGGATTTGATGTAGATAAACCACGTAACTTAGCTAAGGTTGTTACGGTAGAATAATTAGGAATATAAAGTGTTTTTAAAAGGGGAGATATTGATACAATATATCCCCTTTTCTGTAGGGGCAGATAAATTAATGAGCATAAGCTATAAGTATAATTCTATAAATTTGGATGATTATCTTGAATTGAGAAATCATGTTAACAAGACTCCTGTTACAAGAGAAATAGCAGATGAGATTATGAAGAATTCTATCTGCACTGTAACTGCATTTGATGAAGAAAGTAAAACAGTGGGATTTGGAAGACTTGTCGGGGATGGTGTTGTTATATGCTATATTCAGGATTTAATGGTTCATCCGGAATGCAGATATAGAAATATTGGAAAAGGCGTATTGGAACAGTTGGAAAGTTATGTTAAGAGCATAACACGACCCGGAGTTACAATGATGCTGGCGCTTATGAGTACCCCGATGGCAGAACAGTTTTATGAAAAACACGGTTTTACAAAGAGACCTACAGAGAATTACGGAAGTGGTTTCTTTAAGCTGATATCAGGTGATGATAATGAATGAAAATGATTTTTTACAGATAATTGATGATTGTCTTCTGTTATCGGCAGGTAACAACAATACTTTAACTAAAGAGCAGATAGCGGAAGTGTTTGGAGAATTTACTCCTACTGAAGATAATCTTAAAAATATTTATAACTATCTTATTGCCAAGGGTGTAGTCATTGAAGGATATACACCTGAATTTAATATTTATGTAGATGAAAATGATTCTAAAGGTTTCACTTCTGAAGAGGATGATGAAATCTACAATTACATAAATGAAATTAAAAGAATCAGTGATATTAAAAGAGAGGACATGAGCGATGCCCTTATGCAGTCAATCCTTGATAAGGATGAAGAAGCAACAAAGGAATTATTTGACTATGTTCTCGGTAATATCATTGACATGGTAAGTGATTTCTCCGACAGCGAATATCTTATGGACTATGTTCAGGAATGTAATTTAACTGTTGCCTCATATATTCTTGGCCGAGAATTTGTAAATGAGACAAGAGAGAAGAATATTTCAGAATATGGTACAAATGAAATATTAAAAATTGCAGATGAGATAGTTTTAGAAACAAGAGATCTTGTAAAGGATGCTCTTCAGGCGCTTTCATTTGAAGATGAATCAACTAAGAAGGCAGCCGGTAAAATATTAGAGCAGGTTAATTATGTAAATGACGGAGTAGCCCAGTACAAAGAAGAGTACGCATTAGAACCTACTCCTGAAGATCTTGCCAAGTATTTAAATATGTCAGTTGATGATATATTGGATACTGTTAAAAATTCCGGATATAAAATTGACGGAATAAATTACGAAAAAAATGACAAATAAAAAGTCATTATTGTCATATTGAGGTATTTAAAATGTCGAAATATGGTCCAAGAATAAAAAACATGTTCAGCAAATTCATGGAAGATAATTGCATGTATTATTCTGCAGTAGTATGTTTTTATATTCTGACATGTGCAGTACCTATGGTACTTTTAATAGTTACAATTGTAGGATTCTTCCCGATTAATGCGTCAGACTTTATTTATACTGCATTGGAATATGTATTTCCTGAAGATGTGGCACATTTAATTTCAGGTATATTTGTTGAACAGTCACAGGGACAAAAAGTTATTTTTACATCTATTTACTCATTGACGGCTATTTATTCCGCCGGAAGTGTGTTCATGGCCATTATGCAGCTTATGGACAGAATATATGGAGTAGATAAAAAGGTGCCATGGATAAAAAGACGTCTCCGTTCCACAAAATATACAATGTACTTCCTTCTTTTCCTTGTTGTGGTTATGGGAATCTTCGTATATGGGGGGGCAATGGCGGACTCTATAGCAGATTTTGCTCCTAACTGGGCTGCCATCATTGAGGGAATAGAATTCTGTAAGCCTGTAGTGTTACCTATTGGATTTATCGTGGCATTTACACTTGTGTACAGACACGTTCCAAACAGAAGCAGCAGCTTTTTTAAGGAATTACCGGGCGCAATTGTTGCAACAATAGGCTGGCTTATCTTTACCAATATCTATTATATGATTGTTAACAGATCTACTCAGATCAACCTTGTATATGGAAGTCTGACCAACTTTATCATGGCACTTTTCTGGTTATACTTTGGTATTATGATCATTTTCTTCGGAGCTGAATTCAACTCATATATTGAGCATGGCTGGATTGTTCTTCCAAAGTGGATGATTGTACACGAATGGCCAATATTTGATGGTATCAGAAAATGGTATCAGGCAAGAAAAGTTGATAAAGTTTACAAACAGGAGCAGAAGCTTAAAGAAAAGCAGCAGCGTAAAGAAGCAAAAAAGAATAAAAAGAAAAAACATAAAATCGATAACAACAGCAGTAACAGTGCATATGACACAGAATCATTTGTGGAAGGCACATACAGGATTAATGATATAAAGAATGATGATATCAATAGCGATAATGCCGATAAAAAAAATACTGACTAAAATTGACTAAAATGAAAAATAAATAAAAAAAGACCCGAAGTGCCGTTATGTGCAAGAAGGACCCGGCGAAATAGCCAGGTGGGTTTCCGCAGGTACATATCTGCCTATCAGGTCAATGCGAGACTTGACATCAACATACCGATTAAGAATCCCGTTTAAAAAGTGTCGGATCAAATATTGCACACTGTCGAACACCCCAGGAACTTATTTGTATTATACAACACTTTATTTAATTGTAAAATGTTGAAATACAAAAAGTTGGAATATTAAAATTTTAAATTTTAATATTTAAAATATAAGAATATGTAATATAAAAAGCTAAATAAAAATATGTCAATAAATGTAAAACTTGAAGTGTTCGAAGGCCCTTTGGATCTTTTGCTTCATCTCATAGAAAAAAGCAAATTGAATATTTACGATATCCCGATATCAGCCATTACCGATCAGTATTTAGATTATGTGAAGGAAATGGCTGATTTCAATATGGATATCGCCAGCGAGTTTCTTGTTATGGCTTCAACTCTTCTAAAGATAAAGTCAAAACTCCTTCTTCCAAAAGAAGAAAAGCCGGAGGAAGAGGACGAATCTGAAGAAGAGCTTAGAAGAAAACTTATTGAATATAAGAAGTTTAAGCTATTGTCTAAAGAGTTACTGGCAAAGTATGACGATGGTGACATGCATTTCTACAGAGATGCTTCCATACCGGAAAATATTTCTGTCTATAAAGAGAAGGCAGATGTAGTTGAAATTGCAAGGAGAAATAACCTTAACAATTACACGCTATATGACAGTTACGTAGATATCATAAAAAGAAATTTCTATAAAAAAGACAGGGTACGAAGTCAGTTCAGTGGAAAGATAATATCCGAGCCTGTTAATATTGCTGAGCGACTGGAAGAAATTAAGAAACTCATGTCTGTTAACAACAGATTAAACTTTAAAGAACTGCTACCTGAAAAGCCATCAAAGACGGCAGAGATTGTAACATTTCTTATCTTGTTGGAAATGATGAAAACAGGTGCCGTTGAAGTGAAGCAGAGTGAGCAGTTTGGTGAGATAGACATTACGGTAAGTAAAACTCCTGATGACTTCGGAGCAATAACGGAATTTGAGAACTAACCAAAATTGAAATTTATTCAAAATAAATTTCAATTTTGCTTTGAAAATGATTTAAATTAAATTTAAAATCATTTTCGGTGCTATTAGAATCTTTTTAGATAATAAAACCGATTGAGGGGAATACATTGGAAGCTGATTTATCAAACAGAGACATTTTAAAGGGACGTGCGGAGGCAGTTCTGTTTGCATTGGGAAGAGCGGTGACTCTGAATGAGCTCAACATCGCCCTTGAAACTGATGTAAAGGAAGTTAAGAAAGTTTTATCCGAGCTTATGGATGAATATGAAAATGACAGCCGTGGTCTGGTAATAAAATGTATCAACGATACATATTTACTTACTACAAAGGCTGAATATTCGAATTCCATTGCTAAGATTATCAACACTCCGGATAAATTTAAATTTACAGATGCGGTACTGGAAATCCTTTCTGTTATTGCATATAAGCAGCCTGTAACAAGATCTGAAATAGAAGAGATCAGAGGCGTAGGTTGTGGAAATAACCTCAACAGACTTATTGACTATGAGCTAATAGAAGAAAAGGGCAGACTTGATACTCCCGGACATCCAATCATTTTCGGTACAACGGATAAATTCCTATTAACATTTGGAATAAGTAATCTGACAGAATTGCCAAATATTTCCGATGAATTAATCGAAAGATTAAATGAGAACATTGAAAATGACAATGTGGAAGAAGATGGGCAGTTAACATTTGGTGATGATATAAGTCTGTAATGCGAAGGCATATGTCTCACGCCAGACAGAACATCAATATTTTTAACAAGCTGATGAAAATCTGCCAAACAGTAGACAAATTCACCAAAATGTTAAATGTAACACATTTTAAAATTGCATATGCTAACTAATAGTATTAGAATTATAGATTAAAATGGACTTATATACCCGAAGCATTTGTTTTTAAGGTAAGCGATATATTTCAGGAGGTGCATTATGGAAAAGAAGAGTGCATGGTATAAATATGATAAGGCAGCAAAAAAGGAAGTATTTGACTTTGCTGAGAAATACAGACAGTTCATCTCAGAGAACAAGACAGAGAGAGAATGTACAAGAACAGCAATCGAAATTGCTAAGGCTCACGGTTATAGAGATCTTAACGATGTAATCAAGTCAGGTGAAACTCTTAAGGCTGGAGATAAGGTTTACGCTATCAACCTTGACAGAGCATGTGTACTTTTCAACATTGGTACAGAGCCAATGGAATATGGTATGAACATTTTAGGTGCTCATATTGACTCTCCAAGAGTTGACGTTAAGCAGAACCCACTTTATGAGGATTCAGACTTAGCTCTCCTTGATACACATTACTATGGTGGAATCAAGAAATACCAGTGGGTAGCAAGATCAATGTCTCTCCACGGCATGGTTGCTTTAAAGGGTGGAAAGAACATCGAAATCAGCATTGGTGACAAGGCAGGCGAACCTGTATTCTGTATTACAGACCTTCTTATTCACCTTGCTGCAGACCAGATGAGCAAGACAGCTGCGAAGGTTATTGATGCTGAAGCTATGGATCTTCTCGTAGGAAATATTCCTTTTGAAATCGAGGGTGACGAAGAAAAGACAGATCTTGTAAAGAAGAACATTTTACATATCCTTTCTGAGAAGTACGGATTTGAAGAGGAAGATTTCCAGTCAGCTGAACTTGAGATTGTTCCTGCAGGTGATGCTAAGGATCTTGGCTTTGACTCAAGTATGATTATCGGATACGGACATGACGACAGAGTTTGTGCATATCCTTCATTAATCGCTCAGGTTGAATCAGATAACCTTAAGAAGACAGGTGTATGTATCCTCGTTGATAAGGAAGAAATCGGAAGTATGGGTGCAACAGGTATGGAATCAAAGTTCTTTGAGAACACAGTTGCAGAAGTACTTAACGCTATGGGTGACTACTCAGAATTAAAGTTAAGAAGAACACTTGCTAACTCAAAGATGCTTTCAAGTGACGTATCAAGCTCATTTGATCCTAACTACCCGGGCTTCTTCGAGAAGAAGAACACAGCATTTGTTGGTAAGGGTGTTGTATTTAACAAGTTCACAGGCGCAAGAGGAAAGAGTGGTTCCAGTGAAGCACCTGCTGAATTTATCGCAGAGTTAAGAGAAGTTCTCGATGCTGAGGAAATCTCATATCAGCTTGCAGAGCTTGGTAAGGTTGACATCGGTGGCGGCGGTACGATCGCTTACATCATGGCTAACTATGGAATGAAGGTTATTGACTGTGGTGTTCCTGTATTAAACATGCACGCACCTGAAGAAATTATCAGTAAGGTTGACGTATATGAAGCATACAGATGCTACAAATCATTCCTCGCAAGTATAAATTAATATAGCATTATACAGCCGGATTAAATATCGGGCTGTATTTTGTGGTTTAAGGATGTAAATATGAAGTGGATTCGTTACGATATTAAGACAAAAACAGATGCCTCCGATATAATTACGGCAGAGCTTTATGACCTTGGAATTACATCAGTTGAAGTAACTGATAACATTTTACCTGAAAGAGAAACACTGGGTGGATATGTTGTGGACATTCAGCCTGAGAATTACATGAGTGAGCTTGGAGATGATGCAATAATCTCATTTTACCTTTCAGAAGATGATGAAAATAAAAGAGAGCTTTTAGAACAGGTTGCAAGGAAACTCGAAGAAGTAAGATCATATATGGATATTGGGGCCGGTGATATTACTACATCTGAGACTGAAGACCAGGACTGGATTAACAACTGGAAGAAATACTGGCATTCATTTAAGATAAATGACCTTATAATCAAGCCTACATGGGAAAATGAAGAAGATATCAAAAAGCATTTAAATATGTCTTCTGATGAATCTCTTGCAGGCTACAAAATGTTAGACATGGATCCGGGTACTGCATTCGGAACAGGTTCACATGAGACAACAAGCCTTGTAATAAGCATCATTCAGGAGCTTATAAAGCCTGGAATGAAGATTCTTGATATCGGATGCGGAAGCGGTATTCTTTCTATTATTGCTTTATTATATGGCGCAGGAAAAGTAATCGGCGTAGATCTTGACGATGCTGCAGTAGTAGCTTCAAATGAAAATGTAGAAGTAAACCATTTATCAGATAAGGACTGTGTATTTTATAACGGCAACATTATCGAAGACAAGGAATTTATTGAACTCTGCGGTGAGGACAACGATATAGTATTAGCAAATATTCTGCCTGAGGTTCTTGTTCCACTTTCAGAAAATATCGAAGAAAATGTCAAAATGGGCGGTTACATCATTTACTCCGGAATCTTAGAGTTCAAGGTACAGGAAGTAGTTGATGCCATTAATGCAAATGGACATTTCGAAGTTAAGGAAATCAGAGAACAGGGCGAATGGCGTGCAATAGTTGCCACAAGGAATAAGTAAGATATGAGAAGTTTTTTTCTTGAACATGAAAAGGTAAATGATACAGAAGCCATAATAGACGGCTCAACCTTTAATCATGCAAAAAATGTATACAGATTAAAGGTTGGTGATAAGGTAACCGTAACTACAGGCGACAACGTGGATTATGTGTGTGTCATAAAAGAACAGACAAATACGGAATTTATCTGTGAAATAACAGAAAAGCATTCAAGAAATTCCGAACTGCCTATAGAAATTACCATATATCAGGGACTGCCTAAGGCCGACAAAATGGATCTCATAGTACAGAAAGCCGTAGAGCTTGGTGCTACACGTATCGTTCCCGTTGCAATGAAGAGAAGCGTTGTAAAGCTTGACGATAAAAAGAGCGAACACAAGATAAAACGCTGGGATACAATAATAAAAAATGCCGCTGAACAGAGTAAGCGCAGCATTCTCCCAGAAATAACAAACGTAATGCCATTTGCCAAAGCCATAGAGGATGCTCAGGATAGCTTTATCCTGCTTCCATATGAATCTGCAAGGGGAGTTGAATATACAAGAGATGTCTTATCAGAAATTGCTAAGAAAAAGGTAAGTATATTTATTGGTCCTGAAGGCGGATTTGACAATGATGAAATAGATCTTGCAAAGGAAAATGGAGCTCACATCATATCTCTTGGCAGACGAATCCTTAGAACAGAAACAGCAGGACTTATGCTTTTATCAATACTTACATATCTATATGAAGAATGAGGAAACCATGGAAATTTATTTAGATAATGCAGCTACAACTAAGACATTACCCGTAGTAAATGAAGCTATGATGGAAGTGCTTGAACAGGGATTTGGTAACCCTTCATCAAAGCATATACTCGGTGTAAATGCTGAAAAATATATAAAGGATGCCACAAATACCATCTCTAAAATATTAAAATGCAATCCAAAAGAAATTGTATATACATCATGTGCTACAGAAAGTAACAATACAGCCATTTTCGGTTCAGCACTTAAAAGAGAAAGATTTGGAAAGCATCTTATTACAAGTCAGATTGAGCATCCATCTGTAAAGGAAGCATTTTTAGAGCTTGAAAACAGAGGCTTCAGAGTGACATTTCTTCCTGTTGATTCAAAGGGAAAGGTTGACATTGAAGCTTTAAAGGAAGCTCTTGATGAAGAAACCACATTTGTTTCAATAATGACTGCCAATAATGAAATTGGTACTGTTCAGGACATTGAAACAATAGGAAATATCGTAAAGGACTACAATAAGGATATTATTTTCCACACTGACGCAGTTCAGGCATTTGGTAAAATTCCTATCGACATAAAAGCTGCAAAGGTAGATATTCTCTCAGTAAGTGCCCACAAGCTTCACGGACCAAAGGGTATTGGATTCTTATATAAGAGAAACGGAGTAAATATTCCCCCATACCTTTACGGTGGCGGACAGCAGTCAGGGCAGCGTTCAGGAACAGAACCTGTATTCTTAATCTACGGAATGTCAGTTGCAATCGATAAGGCATTTGAAGGAAATACAGCAATTATCCCTGTTCCAAAGCACATGAATAACATTTACGAGCTCAGAGAGTATTTTATAAATGGCTTAAAGTCCATGGAAAATGTTTATATTAACGGATATGAAAATGCAGAAACAGACAGAGAAAAGTATTTCTTACCAAATATTGTTTCAGCGACATTTGACGGAGTAAGAGCTGAAGTACTTCTCCATGCACTTGAAGAAAAGGGAATATATGTATCTTCAGGTTCAGCATGCTCATCCAATAAGCCGGGCTTAAGCTCAGTTATTCAGGCAATTGGCGTAGATAAGGATAAGCAGGATTCAAATATCAGATTTAGTATGGACGAGCATATTACTAAAGAGGATATTGACTATGTATTAGATACATTAAAAGAACAGGTTCCGTTTTTAAGACAGTTTACACGCAGATAATTAAGGTACGAGGTTGATATGTATAAAGCGTTTTTGATTAAATATGCAGAAATCGGTGTAAAGGGCAATAACAAAAGAGTATTTGAGGATGCCCTTGTAAATGAAGTAAAGAGAGCATTAAAGAGGATTACAGGTGAATTCAAGGTTATCAGACACGAAGGAAGAATTTACGCTCAGTGCCTTTCAGAATATGACTATGACGAAGTTGTAACAGCTCTTAAGAGAGTATTTGGTATTGCATGGATCTGTCCTGTAGTTCAGATTCCTGTTACAGACTTTGATGCCATTGCAGATGCTGTAGTAGAGCATATTAATTCTGCATATGAGCATAAAGATTTTACATTTAAGGTAGAATCAAGAAGAGCAAGAAAAGATTTCCCACTTAACTCAATGGAGATAAATGTTGAGCTTGGTGCAAGAATTCTTGATGCATTTCCAGAATTAAAGGTAGATGTACACAATCCTGACGTATTAATTCAGGTTGAAGTAAGAAACCAGGTAAACATTTACTCACAGAGTATTCCAGGCCAGGGTGGTCTTCCACTTGGAACAGCAGGTCGTGCAATGCTTCTCTTATCAGGTGGTATCGATTCACCTGTAGCGGGATATATGATTTCAAAGAGAGGCGTAAATATTTCTGCAACATATTTCCATGCTCCTCCATATACAAGTGAGAGAGCAAAGCAGAAGGTTATTGACCTTGCAGAAGAAATCTCATTATACACAGGTCCTGTTACATTAAATATTGTTAACTTCACAGACATTCAGCTTGAAATCTACAAGAAATGTCCTGGTGATGAAATGACAATCATCATGAGAAGATATATGTACAGAATTGCCGAAGAATTAGCTAAGAGAGAAGGTTGCTTGGGACTTGTTACAGGTGAAAGTATCGGACAGGTTGCCAGCCAAACAATGTACGGATTAAATTGTACAAATGCAGTATGTACATTACCTGTATACAGACCTCTTATTGCATTTGATAAGCAGGGAATTATCGACATCGCTCAGGAAATCGGAACATACGAAACATCAATTGAGCCATTCGAAGACTGCTGTACAATCTTCGTTGCAAAGCACCCTGTTACAAAGCCAAAACTCAATGTAATCGAAAATGATGAGAAAAAGCTTGAAGACACAATTGACGAGCTTATTAAGCAGGCAATTGATACAACAGAAGTTGTGGTATGCGGTGAGTAATTACGGCTTACCGTTTCCGTTGTTAGATGTCATAACAAATTCAAATTATTTGTCAGTAAAAAGGCCGGGGAGATGTAAATTACATCTCCCCGGCTTATTTATCGGAGTAATTTGATACGTTAATCCGAAAACCTTTGATGTTTTTGCTGATTTTGTGGCAATTGTTTCCAAAAAGAAAATATAAATAAATTCTATTGCCACAAGAACGGCAACAACCTGTGTAAAAATGCTCATTTTTTTCTCCCTGTAGTTTACTTAACGTTGTTATTTAATTTAATCAAATTAAATTGTGCAAAATATAAAATGTCAAGTTATTTTTTAATTCTTTGTGACATTATCACAAATTAATAAATTCGGATTATGTATACTGGAAAAGTATATGTGTACCAGTAAAAAAATGGAGAGTAATAATGAAGAAGAGAAAGAAAGCTTTTGTGATGTGAAATATTAAACGGCAAAGCTTCGTTTATATATGATAACGTTGATTGGGATTACAAAAAAGGACAGCATGTATTTAAATGCAACGGGGAAGAGGTTGCCCGCATTACAGCTGATGACCTGATATGGAAGGCTCCGAAAGAAGATACGAAAAAGACCGTAAAACTAAGATTTGCAGGAGTGCAGTTTACAAAAAACGGTAAAGAATACGACTACTTATGTGATGATAAATCAATAAGAGAAGGTGATACGGTAATCGTAGAAGGCATTGACGGAGAAACCAAAGTGAAGGTGTGCAAAATCTTTGAGCGTGAAGAGATAAAAAGTGAAATACCGGAGTCATTTTATAAAAGTGTAATCAGAAAATGTTGATTTCGGCAGATTAATATTATGATAGAATGACATACGAAAATCGGAGACGAAAATGAAAATATATAGTTACGGAAATTCAGATGCACCTTTTGTTTTAATACAGCCTGCAAACGATCACGATATTTCCCTTTTAGAAAATGAGGTAAATGAAATAAAGAAGCTGACGGGAAAAGACTTTTATTTTACGGCTTTTAAACAGAAGTTAAACACATTTTCGGCTTCTGATTCTAAAATTTAATGCATTCATGGGGTATTTAGTATATAATACAACTCCGACATATATTACCGTGATTCGTGACGAATATATTTACGGAGGTGCCGAATGAAACCAATGTATTTATCAATCAGACAGAAGGAAACCGGAAACAATATACGGAAATTACTTTCCGAAAACGGTTATACCGTAAAGGATGTACAGAATGCCATGGGATTTGAAAATCCTCAGGCTGTCTATAAATGGATTTCCGGAAAATCATTACCAAGCTTGGATAATATTGTTATCTTAAGCAGATTGCTTCATACAAGCATAGAAGATATCCTCGTCATTGACGGGGATATTGTTTATTTACTTGAATTATTAAACCACAAGTTCAATGACAAAGTGTTATATTGTTGTTAAACTTATACCATATTGACAGAGAACATTTAATACGGGGGTGGAAAAAGTGCAGAAAATGACATCGGCATATGCGAATAAAATGCTTAGAAATTTGGAAGAAGAGAAGGCTTATTGGCTTAATAAAGAAGCTGTTTCCAGCACTTATGTTGCATCAACGGACGAAGAACCGGTTATTCCGGAATATGACTATTCAACCGTTGCATCAATTATTGCAGAAATTGACGAAAAAACAGCCATAATAAAACATGCCCTCAATTTAACAAATGCTACGGCAAAAGTTAAAGTCGGGGATTCCGAAATGAGTGTTGACACTATTCTCATAAAAACGGCACAGCTTAATAAAAGAAAAAGCATATTGGATCATATGCGTAAGCAGCTTCCGAAAAGCAGAGAAGAAAATTCTTATATGTCCAAAAACGCGGTTCCGGAATACAGATACATCAACTATGATTTGGAATTAATCAGGAACGAGTATGAGCGTGTTTCAAAGCTTATTATGGATATGCAGACAGCACTTGATAAATACAATCAGACAGTTGAGTTTGACGTGGATATTTAAAAGGCACTTTCCTTACAAGGCAAATAAGACCAATGGATTTTTATGAATTTTCTTATGTTTATGTTCAAGGTTAAAGTATATCTGTTATTTTGTTATCTGTTATTCGTTAATGTTCAAAGATAATTACATAACAGTATTTTACTTCCGCCTTGTAAAAAACCTTGGGAAACTGTGTGCGGAGGTTAGGTTACAGGCACATACTGCAGGAGGCTTGCGGGTCTTCTGCAGTTTTTTTAAATGAAATCGTGTATGGCAGATGCTATAATTAACTTTACATGGTTGTACGGAAGGCGTTCTTTGATTTAGACGGAACATACTAAATGCATAGGGAAATATAAATTATGAATACAAAAAGTGAGAAAAATATCTATGAAAATAAGCTGCAAATGAAAGCAGTTCGATTTTGTACTGATATTTTCGTTTGGGGAGAGGATTTAACAGATAAGAAGCTTATCATCTATCCGCAAAAATTGAAGTGTATTGATGATTATATATCAAAAAAAGACATACTTAAAGCATGTGGAGTGGTATTAATTAATCCCGAAGACAGTGATCCCGTGCATTTAGTTACGGCTACGGTTGATATTGAATCAGGGGATTTATATGTTCATGAATCGGGATTTAATCCCATGTGGAAGTACTTAAGAAACAGTATAAATGCAGGAATAAAAATGTCTTGGGAGAATACGGGGAAGTGTGCAATTGCCGAACCTGAGGAAATCGTTGTATCGGATTATATTCAAAGACTGGGACTTTCAGCGGTATTGCGAAACGGTGTATTAGAGTATGAGAAGCGTGAACTTACCGCGGAAGAGAAAAATAAGATAAGCAGAAAACAAAGTCTTATTGATAATTCTAAGATGTTCTATTATTATTCGGATAATTCTCAATATTATCATGATAAGTCATGCAAAGACATAAACGCCATTCCGCCGGACAATTTTCAGGCATCGGAAATTGCACCGACCGGTATGAAAGCGTGTTATAAATGTAGAAGAAATTTATTTTTACGGATTGCCTGTTATCCAAATACGAAACAGATTCCCATATGTGACAGAATATTCAGAAAATATAAAACAGATGATTGTAAATTGTATCATTACGTAATTGATGTGGGTATGAGATTTCATGCAACGGATTATTCGCAGATGCAGGTAGAGGGTGTGGAAGATAACTGGATTATAGAAGGTCTTGATACGGGAAAAACGGAGTTGTGGCATAATAATTATGTAAAAACAGGCTTTAGGGAAAGATATATTACGGAAGGCTTCCATAAGCAAAATGTTGAAAATAACAGGTTTGAACAATTATTAAGCTGCATAGAAACATATTCGTGGCAGAAACACTTGGATAATGAGGAGATGCGCGGAGAAATGACGGCTGAAAGAAATGAATAGAATACAGCGATATGGATATGTTTGAGCCGGCTGGGTAATCTGACGGCTCTTTTTACGTTGAAAAAGGTTATATGGTATAATGAACCGACTGTTTTGTAAAAGTAAATTATAACACTATGGCCGCGATTAAAGCTGCAGCGGAAGCTAATATATTCCCTTTGCAATTAGAATTTATGTAACGACATTCTGCAGAAAAAACGTAAGCATGATAAGTTATAAAAACGGAGTGAAGCAAATGAGCAACATTGATGAAGTGAGATTAGGTTTTGAAACTGCATATATAGACGGTTCTGTTGTTTCAAGTAATATATATCGCCCGCAGTTTGTATCAAATAACAGAATAGAAGGAAAGAAAGTGCTATCATCCATAGTGGATGAGATTATGGCATGTGACGGTTTTCAAATCAGTGTGGCTTTTATTACCATGAGTGGTATTACACCTCTTCTTCAGACGTTGAAGTAACTGGAAAAAAAGAATATCAGAGGCGAGATACTGACAACTAATTATCTGAATTTCAGTGAACCAAAAGCTTTAAAAAAGCTTAACGAATTATCGAATATCACAATCAGAATGTATGATGTTGAAGCCGCTCATGAGGGATTTCATACAAAAGGATATATTTTTAAAAAGGACGAGATATACCGCATTATCATTGGCAGTTCAGATATTACAAGTGCGGCGCTTACAATCAATAAAGAATGGAATAGAAAACTGATCTCAACAGAACATGGTGAAATGGCTGAAGAAATAGTAGCCGAATTTAACCGGTTGTGGAATTCAAAATATTCGTTATCTTTTGATGATTTTTATGAAAATTATTATGCACGATATAGCATTATCAAACATCAGAGAGAGATTGTACAGCAGGAAGAAATTATTTCTATTGAAAATTATAAATTACAACCTAACAGTATGCAGGTTGGATTTATTACAAATTTAAAGAAAATAATTGAAGCAGGAGAAGACAGAGCGTTGTTAATTTCTGCCACAGGTACCGGAAAAACGAATCTGCGAAGATTATAGCAGGCATTGGTAAAAAAGTTTTGGCACTTGCAAATAATTGCGACAAGAGACTTCAGAATTTGGAGCAACGAGATTTCATTGAGAGGGGACTACCAGTTATTGAGAGGATAAAGATCTTTTTCCAGATAAAGCTTGGGCTAATACCAATAAAAGAATATCAGCAGTTGGAGATTGAAATCTTTCGAGTCTCGGATGGGTTGAAAGAGATACAGAAGAAATTTGGAGGTGAAGATTAATGGAGGAATTACAATTTTTATCGCGTAATACGAAGCTTACCAATTATTCCGTGATTCCAAATGATCTTCACGGAGGTGAGCTTAGCAGCACTGCCACAATTTTATATTCCAAGCTTATCAATCGTTCCAATCTATCCATCACAAATGGAAAGGTGGATGAGTTCGGAAGAGTTTATATTAACTATAAAATTGAAGATTTGGCTGAGGAAATGGGCAAGAGTCTGAGTGCGATAAAGGAGAATATGAGGGAACTTGTGGATGCAGGGTTGATCGAGAAAAAGCGCATGAGAAAAGGTCGTGCAAATATGATTTATGTCAAAGTTCCTTCCTCGAGTATAGTCGGAAAATCGCCCGTAGTATGTACGGAAAACCGACCGTATAAGGGTAAGAGAGCAGGATCCTGAGTTCGCCTTGCAGAATATTGGCAATGTGATTAATCGTAGATGGACTTCGGGAAAGCCACTTATCGTCACAACGAATTTAGATTTGGCAAACCTAAGGAATGTAAATGAATAGGAGCTTATGTTTGCACGAATCTCAGACAGGATTCTGGATATGTGCAGACCGATTCATATGCAGACTGTAGAGAGTAAGAGAGTGGCATCCGGAAGACATAAGAATGACATTTTAAAAGAAATATTTAGGGAGGAGGGATAGCTTATAGAAGACTTAAGAATAAAAGCGGGCGTTCCTCTTTGGCGAAAATATTCTCTTAGTATTCAGGAAGTTGCAGAGTATTACGGCATCGGGGAAAAACGTATTAGACAGATTGTTTCAGAAAATAGGAGTGCTGAGTTTGTATTAGCGGTCGGTGCGCATACACGAATAAAGCGAGAATTATTTGAGAGGTATTTAGATAATTCGTCAGTGGTATAGAAGAAGTTTTAAAAGTAATAGGGAAGTTTTGACTGATAGTGAAAAAGCCACGTTTATGGTATGATTAAGCATATCATATCGTGGCTTTTTTCAAAAATTGTGTCAGAGAAAGGAGACATAATGAGTGAAAAAAGACGAGAACGTAAGAATCGCGTTCTTCGAAATGGAGAAAGCCAGCGAAAAGATGGAAGATATATGTACAAGTACAACGATGCAAACGGTGAAGTAAAGTATTTCTACAGTTGGAGGTTGGATAAGAATGATCCGACTCCGGTAGGAAAGAAATATGAGCTGTCCCTGCGAAAAAAAAGTAAGAAAAATGGAAGAAGACAGATTTGCAGGAATTCTTCCAGGCGCAGGAAAAACAATAGTCTTAGAACTTGTGGAGAAGTATGTTTCTTTAAAAACCGGAGTTCGACACAATACGGAAGCTAATTATCGATTTGCAATCAATATCATTAAAAAGGAACCTTTTGGGAAGACGCGTATCGACCGTGTGAAACAGTCGGATGCAAAGGCGTGGCTCATCAAATTACAGAAAGATGGTCGAGGGTATAGTACCATTCATACGGTGCGTGGTGTTGTAAGACCGGCTTTTCAAATGGCAACAGATGATGATTTGATTCGTAAGAATCCGTTTGATTTCCAATTGGCGACAGTAGTAGTAAATGACAGCGTGACAAGAGAAGCCATTTCTAGAGCAAATATGCGTAAGTTCTTAAAATTTATGGAAGAGGATAAGCACTTTAGTAAATACTACGAGGGATTTTACATTCTTTTTCACACCGGACTTAGAATTTCTGAGTTTGTAGGACTTACCATAAATGATATTGATTTTACAGAGATGAAGATCCATGTTCCTTGAACCTTTTACAGCAAAAGATAAGAAAGCAGCATTGTTTAATAATGACTATTCTCAGACTAGCTACACAATGAACGCAATATATCATAAAGTATTCCATTATGATGACCAGGACAGCACGCAAAGTGGAGTTCTTTTCCGCAAGACTAAAAGTGAAATTGATGAATTACTGTTCGCACAACAACTATATAAAGAGGGGAAAACATACCTAAAGAAAACTATTCAAGCTAGACTGGCAATTGAACAAGCCCAGTTAGATGCAGCTGATGATGATTAGAAAGCCGGTATTCAGCAACGAATAGATCGAGATTCCGCAATGCTTGAAACTATTGGTGTGTGTATGTTCTATTTTGTGACAACATATTATGAGTTTATGGCACAGTTTGGTTCCCTTTGGAAAGATAAACGTTATGATTTTGATAAGTTTTATAGTGATAAGGCCTATCGATCTCAGCTGGTTAAGGAGATGGCCAACTTCTTCCTTGTTAAGACAGTGCAATTTCTGTTGAGCACTGCCAAAGATAATGGAAAGAGTAATATCAATAACTGGGTCAGAAGTGCTACTTGCGAAAAGAAATACTTGGAAGCTCTGAGAAACAATATCGGATTCGATATGAACTTTGCAAGTGAATATTCAGATTTGATGACAGCCTATAAAACGGTTCAGTTATAAAAAATCTAGAATATGCAGAATGGCTTTGACAATCGTAAGTTAGTAAAGAGTTTAGATTAATTGGAAGATAGAAAAGAGGTACTGTATGATTGCAGCGATTCTCATAAGAAATTATAAAAACTATGCCAATTTAAATTTTATTTCGATTGCCAATGATATTGAGAATATGTTCTCTATGTTTATTGGCAATAATGGAGTAGGGAAAAGTGCAGTGCTTGAGGCCATAGATTTGTTTTTTAATAACAGAACATGGAATGTAATACAAGGAACTAAAAAAACAGAAGCTTATGTTTGCCCATTGTTTCTCGTTCCAAAATCAAGCGTTTCTTCTTCCAAAAAGCAATAATTAAATATTAATTACTATGATAATTATGCCTGTTTAAAACATATTACAGATTAATAATTAATATCCGGAATTTAAAGTGATATACATATTAACAGATAGTATGTTAATTGCCTTTAGAGTTCAAAATGTTATAATTACATTAACTATAATGTTATGAAGCTGAAAACTCTCGTTTAAAAAGGAGTGAGCATATGAAAGAAAAGATAAATTTCACAAGTGAAGATGTAAAACAGATGACTGATGAAGACAAGCGTCATTTTATCAACTATTACGATGGTGAAGAGTTTAAAGAGCTTAATGACGAACAAAAGACAATTTACCGTAAAACAGTTGATGAACTCTGTTTAAAAAATGATGAAATTGCATTAAGAATAAAGGGATATGCCTGCTATGGCGGAAACGATATATATCCATGTAACTGGAACATTTCAAAGGACTGCCTAATGAAACTGTTTAAAAAGACAGGTGATGCATGCGCGGCCAACAGTCTAGGATATATCTTTTATTATGGAAGATGTAATTATGGAAAACCTCAGTATGAAGAGGCATATAAGTACTTCTCATATGGTGCATTCCATGGAATATATGAATCAATGTACAAAGTAGCAGATATGATTGCTGTGGGAAAAGGTGCACCTAAGATGCCTGTAGCTGCATCTAATCTTCATTACTATGTTTACAAAAAGAATTTAATACATTTTGTTCAAGGAAACTTTGATTGTAAATTTGCAGATACAGCACTTCGTATGGGAAATGAATATTGCAATGATACAGAACTGGCATATTCTTACTGCCTTGAAGCAGATTATGCCATAAGAAAGAGACTTCCATTTAACTATTTTGGAGATAATGTAGTATATAACAACATTCAGGATGCCTTAACAAAAGCAAAGGAAAGATATCATGAATATATCGGACCTGCAAAAAAGGTAGGATTTTTAGAATGGAGCATTTTATCTCTTCCTATTGATACATATAACAGAAGTGCAAAGGCAGTAGTTAAAAAGTTTGGAAGTAAAACAGTAGAGCTTACAATCTCAGCTACAAAACCATCATGTGGTTCTAATGGCAATAAAAATAAACTTCTCTTTACGGTTCCAGAGGCAGACTATTGCGAACTGGTTGACAGCATTACTTTTGAAGTGAAAAATGTTAAGAAATGCAAAGTTGCCGGCGGTCGTAATTCATTTAAATATGACTTTATCCAGATGGATTTAGACAGTAACGATTATATCTTTAAGCATGAAGGAGAAACAGTAGCACGTATTAAGGGTGACTGCCTTATCTGGAGAGCTCCAAAGGAAGCAAAGAAGAAAATAAAGACATTCAGATTTGCAAAAGTAGAATTTACTCCGGGTGGTAAAGAATACGATTATTTTTGTGAGGATAAATCCATTAAGGAAGGCGATGAAGTAATCGTAGAAGGTATTGATGGAAAGAAAAAAGTAAAGGTAACAAGAATATTTAAGCGTGAAGAAGACGCAATGGAAATGCCTAAAATATTTTATAAGAGTGTGATTAGAAAAGCTTGATTCATTAAAATCATTTTTAAGTAACGCATAATAAGTTCACATAGGATGTATAAATGACAGTATACAATTACGGAAATCCTGACGCAGATATAGTTCTGATACAGCCTGTAGACAGTCATGTTATTCCTCTTCTGGAAAAAGAAGTAGAAGAAATAAAGAAACTTACTGAAAAAGATTTTTATTTCGTAGCTTATCAGGTTGAAAACTGGACTAAGGATCTGTCTCCCTGGTGTGCTCAGGCTGTTTTTGGTGTTGAAGATTTTGGTGGTGGAGCAGATGAGACACTTAAATACATTTTAAAATTATGCAGCGATGGTAATAAGAAATATATCATCGGCGGCTATTCCCTGGCGGCATTGTTTGCCATATGGGCTTCATATGAGAGTGATACATTTGCAGGGGTAGCGGCGGCTTCACCGTCTGTATGGTTTGAAGGATTTACAGACTATATTAAAGAACGCAAAATAAATGCCAGTGCAGTATATTTAAGCCTTGGTGACAAAGAAGAAAAGACGAAAAATCCTGTTATGTCCACAGTCGGCAAATGTATCGCTGAGGTAAAAGACATAATCGGGAATCAGGCATCCGATGTTGTATTTGAATGGAACAGTGGAAACCATTTTAAGGATCCGGATGTGAGAACAGCGAAGGGATTTGCCTGGGTGATAAATCAGATATGATTTTTCAACAAATCTGATATTCTAAGAGTTAAACCGGATAGAAACAAAACGAACATAGAATAAATTATAAAACAAATAAAATAGAGAAAGAGTAGCACATATCGAAAGACAGATGCTACTCTTTTTGTTATATGGGTAATCTCGTTATACTTATAAATTAAAGTGTAGTTTAAAATCCTTAACTATTACTTCTGGAATACAAGATCAATTTCTAAAAGAAGGGTATAATTGCTGTTGCTGCGGAGCATACGAAGGTTTGAACTTATCATAATGGCCATATACATTTTCTTCTTCTAAGTTACAGTATAGAGATTTGGAACTATTATAACAATCAAGGGAGCTTAACGAAAAATGTTAATTTGGATTACATAAATTCCTCAACTCAATAAATTTGTAACATTATTATTGTGTTTATCGAAAATTGATGTATAATT
>OLOA01001517.1_pt1 | contig 22969 bp, 16 predicted proteins | sample 1672201 | NCBI WGS metagenome assembly OLOA01 (sample SAMEA3136658, study PRJEB25190) | human gut metagenome
TAAAGGGATGTTCCTTGTAGGACAGCTCCGCCTTTTCTTTGCAGATCTGCAGGATGAGGAGTATGTATCAGCCATTGCCATGGTACATTCCCGTTTCAGTACGAATACAGCACCAAGCTGGCAGAGAGCCCATCCGAACCGTTTCATCGTACATAACGGAGAGATCAATACAATTCGTGGTAATGCGGATAAGATGCGTGCCAGAGAAGAAACGATGGAGGCAGGCAAGCTGAAAGGTGAGCTTCATAAAGTTCTTCCGGCGATCAATACCTCCGGTTCTGACTCGGCAATGCTTGACAATGCACTGGAATTTATGGTCATGAGTGGAATGGAGCTTCCGCTGGCAGTCATGATCGCAATTCCTGAACCATGGGTCAACAACAATGAAATGTCTCAGAACAAGAAAGATTTCTATCAGTATTATGCAACCATGATGGAGCCATGGGACGGACCGGCATCCATCCTTTTCTCCGATGGAGATGTGATGGGAGCGGTACTTGACAGAAACGGTCTTCGTCCTTCCCGTTACTATATCACAGAGGATGATAACCTGATCCTTTCTTCTGAGGTCGGAGTACTGGATATTGATCCGTCAAAGATTGTCATGAAAGAAAGACTTCATCCGGGCAAGATGCTTCTGGTTGATACTGTGGCAGGCCGGGTGATCGATGATGAGGAACTGAAAGAAAAATACGCAAACGAGCATCCGTACGGTGAGTGGCTGGACAGCAATCTGATCGCTCTGAAGGATCTGAAGATCCCGAATAAAGATGTTCCGAAATATACGGCGGAAGAATGTACACAGCTTCAGAAAGCATTCGGATATTCTTATGAAGATGTGAAGACCTCCATTCTGACCATGGCAAAGAACGGTGGAGAGGGAATCGCAGCCATGGGAATGGATGCACCACTGTCCGTTCTTTCTAAAAAGCGTCAGCCGTTGTTTGGATATTTCAAGCAGTTATTTGCCCAGGTTACGAACCCGCCAATTGATGCGATCCGTGAGGAGATTGTTACATCCACTACGATCTACATTGGAAAAGACGGAAACCTGCTGGAGCAGAAAGAAGAAAATTGTAAGATGCTCAGGGTAAATAACCCGATCCTGACCAATACCGATCTTCTGAAGATCAAGAACATGAATGTGGACGGATTCAAAGTTGCAGAGATCCCGATCACTTATTATAAGAATACGAGCCTGGAAAAAGCCATTGAATATCTGTTCATCGAAGTAGACAGAGTCATCCGTGAGGGAGCGAATATCCTGATCCTGACAGACCGGGATGTAGATGAGTATCATGTAGCAATTCCGTCACTTCTGGCTGTATCGGGATTGCAGCAGCATCTAGTCCGCACAAAGAAGAGAACCTCTGTTGCCATGATCCTGGAAAGTGGGGAACCGAGAGAGGTCCATCATTTTGCAACCCTGCTGGGCTATGGAGCATGTGCGATCAACCCGTATCTGGCACATGAGTCCATCCGTCAGTTGATTGAGGCAAATCTGCTTCACAAAGATTATTACGCAGCGGTGGATGACTATAACTCTGCGGTGATCCATGGAATCATCAAGATCGCATCCAAGATGGGAATCTCAACGATCCAGTCTTATCAGGGAGCAAAGATCTTTGAGGCGATCGGTCTGAAGAGTGACTTTATCAATCGTTATTTTACCGATACAGTCAGCCGTGTCGGTGGAATCGGAATTGAGGAGATTGCAGAAGATTATACTGCATTCCATACAGAGGCCTTTGATCCGCTGGGACTTGCTGTAGATATGACACTGGACAGCGTCGGAAAGCATAAATATAAGAGCGGTGGAGAAGAACATCTTTACAATCCACAGACGATCCACATGCTTCAGCAGTCTACAAGAACCGGAAGTTATGATCTGTTCAAACAGTACACACAGATGGTGGATGAAGAGGGCGAAAAGATCAACCTGAGAGGCCAGCTTGAATTTAATTATCCGAAGAAGAGCGTTCCGATCGAAGAAGTGGAAAGCGTAGATTCCATCGTAACAAGATTTAAGACAGGAGCCATGTCCTACGGATCCATTTCCAAAGAAGCTCATGAGACCATGGCAATCGCCATGAACATGCTTCACGGAAAATCCAACTCCGGTGAAGGTGGAGAGGATATCGAGCGACTGGATACAAATAAATGCTCGGCCATCAAGCAGGTGGCTTCAGGACGTTTCGGAGTGACATCAAGATATCTTGTCAGTGCAAAAGAGATCCAGATCAAGATGGCACAGGGAGCAAAACCAGGAGAAGGTGGACATCTTCCGGGAGGAAAGGTATATCCGTGGATCGCAAAGACCCGTCATTCAACACCGGGAGTCAGTCTGATCTCACCACCGCCTCACCATGATATCTACTCCATCGAAGACCTGGCACAGTTGATCTATGACTGTAAGAATGCAAATAAAAATGCAAGGATTTCAGTGAAGCTTGTATCAGAGGCAGGAGTCGGTACTGTGGCAGCAGGTGTTGCGAAAGCTGGTGCAGGAGTCATCCTGATCTCAGGTTATGACGGAGGAACCGGAGCTGCTCCGAGAAGTTCCATTCAGAATGCAGGACTTCCGTGGGAACTCGGACTTGCCGAGACGCATCAGACACTGATCCAGAATGGGCTGCGTGAGCGTGTCCGCATTGAGACAGACGGCAAGCTGATGAGCGGCCGTGATGTGGCGATCGCAGCAATGCTGGGAGCAGAAGAGTTCGGATTTGCCACAGCTCCGCTTGTAACGATGGGCTGTGTGATGATGAGAGTCTGCAACCTGGATACGTGTCCGGTGGGAGTTGCTACGCAGAATCCGGAACTGAGAAAGAGATTTACAGGAAAGCCGGAGTATGTAGTCAACTTCATGCAGTTTATTGCAGAAGAACTGAGAGAATATATGGCAAAGCTGGGTGTCCGCACAGTAGACGAACTGGTTGGACGTACCGATCTTTTGAAAGTGAAGGATGTACCGACTTCCCGTCGTGCGGCTATGCTGGATCTGAGCAGCGTGCTGTATAACCCATATGCAAAAGAAAAGAAAGGCATGATCTTCAATCCAAAGAAAGTTTACGATTTTGAACTTGGTAAGACCCTGGATGAAAAAGTGCTTGTAAAGCAGCTTCTTCCGGCACTTGAGCGGGGAGAAAAGAGAGGACTTGAAGTCGATGTCACGAATACAGACCGTGCATTCGGAACAATCTTCGGATCAGAGATCACGAGAAGATATCCTGAAGGACTGGAAGAAGACAGCTTCGTGATCCAGTGTAAAGGAGCAGGCGGTCAGAGCTTTGGTGCATTTATTCCGAAGGGACTGACTCTTGAACTGACCGGAGACAGCAACGATTATTTCGGAAAAGGTCTTTCCGGTGGTAAACTGGTCGTATGCCAGCCGAAGGGCGTGAAGTTCAAATCAGATGAGAATATTATCATCGGTAACGTTGCTTTATATGGAGCTACCAGTGGTAAAGTATTTGTCGGTGGTGTGGCAGGAGAAAGATTTGCAGTAAGAAACTCAGGAGTCAGAGCAGTGGTAGAAGGTGTCGGCGATCACGGCTGCGAGTACATGACCGGAGGATGTGTCGTTGTACTGGGACAGGTTGGAAAGAACTTTGCAGCAGGAATGAGCGGCGGTATTGCTTATGTTCTTGACCTTGACAGCAGACTTTATCAGAAAGTCAACAAAGCGATGGTCAACATCGAGCGTGTGACAGATAAGTATGATGTGCAGGAACTCAAAGGCATGATCCAGGAGCATGTAGCCTATACAAATTCAGAGGTCGGAAAGAAGATCCTTGATAACTTTAAAGAGTATCTTCCGAAGTTCAAGAAGATCATACCGGAAGATTATGAGAAAATGATGTCAACGATCATTCAGATGGAAGAAAAAGGTCTGAGCAGAGAAAAAGCAAAGATCGAGGCATTTAACCTGATTAAGAACGGAAGATAGGAGGCGTAGGAAGATGGGAAAACCGACAGGATTTATGGATTATAAAAGACAGGATAAAATAGCGGAGACACCACTTGAGAGAATACAGCATTTTAACGAGTTCCATACGCCGTTATCAAAGGAAGAACAGGAACTTCAGGGAGCACGCTGTATGGCGTGCGGAGTTCCGTTCTGTCAGTCAGGAAAATTACTGGCAGGGATGGCAAGCGGATGTCCGCTCCACAATTTAGTACCGGAATGGAATGATCTGATTTATAACGGAAACTGGAAAGAAGCCTATCTGCGTCTGAAGAAGACAAATAATTTCCCGGAGTTCACCTCCCGTGTATGTCCGGCACTGTGTGAGAATGCCTGCACCTGTGGACTGAACCAGGAGGCAGTGGCATCAAAGAGCAATGAATATGCCATCATTGAAAATGCTTATGAGATGGGTTATGCCAAGGCAAATCCACCGAAAGTAAGAACCGGAAAGAAAGTTGCAGTGATCGGATCCGGTCCGTCCGGACTTGCTGCCGCAGATCTTCTGAATCAGAGAGGACATCAGGTGACGGTATTTGAACGGGAAGACAAGCCGGGCGGTCTGCTGCGGTATGGTATTCCGAATATGAAGCTGGAAAAGCAGATCATTGACCGCAAGATCGAGATCATGAAAGAGGAAGGAATTGAGTTTCGGACCGGATGTGATGTAGGAAAAGAAATCAAGCCGTCAGAGATCCTGAAAAATTATGACCGGGTTGTACTTGCATGTGGTGCATCCAATCCAAGAGATATCAAAGTACCGGGGCGGGATGCAGAAGGAATTTATTTTGCGGTAGATTTTCTGAAATCAACGACAAAAGCCTTATGGGCAAATGATATGCAGTTAAAGGATGGCACATATATTTCTGCAAAAGGAAAGAAGGTCATGGTCATCGGTGGTGGAGATACAGGAAATGACTGTGTCGGAACTTCCATCCGTCATGGAGCAAAAAGTGTGGTTCAGTTGGAAATGATGCCCAAGGCACCGGATCAGAGAGCTGCATCCAATCCATGGCCGGAATGGCCGAGAGTCTGCAAGACCGATTATGGCCAGCAGGAGGCAATCGCAGTTTTTGGTGCAGATCCGCGTGTGTATACCACAACGGTCAAAGAATTTATCAAGGATAAGAAAGGAAAGCTGTGTAAGGCTGTTCTTGTGAAACTTGAGAGTAAAAAAGACGAAAAGACCGGACGCATGAGAATGGAAGAAATTCCGGGAAGTGAATATACAGTGGCGGTGGATCTGGTTATGATCGCAGCAGGATTCCTTGGAAGCCAGGATTATGTAACAAAAGCATTTGGTGTAGAAGTGAATGAACGCACAAATGTAAAGACAGAGGCAGGAAAATATTCTACAAATGTGAAGGATGTATTCACAGCCGGGGATATGCACAGAGGACAGTCTCTTGTTGTATGGGCTATCCGTGAAGGTCGTGAAGTGGCAAGAGAAGTAGATGAAAGCCTGATGGGATATACAAACTTATATATTCAGTAGAAAATAAAAGATCATACAGTGAAACAGGAGTCTGGAAAGTTTATCTAAGAATAAAGAGAACTTTCCAGATTTTTTTGTTACAAAAATGTTACGAAAAAATGAAAAAAGTAAGGAGAACTATTGAAAATATTACATAAATACGCTATAATATTGAGCGTAGAATGTAAATAAAATACCCTCTTGTTACGAGAAATATGTTGAAAAAACACAATAGATGTTGTATTATAACATATGAGTATGTGGAATTATAATGTAACTATTTACAACGAGTTATGATACGAAAATTATAATGCATCACATGGGGGACTAGATAAAAATAAGGATAGGTGGAAAGATGAAGTTAAAAAAAGTAAGCAGTATGATTCTTGCAGTAACACTTGCATGTACAATGACTGTTACACCGGTACTTGCTGACGAGGTCAGTGATCTGAAGCAGAAGAAGCAGGAGACACAGAATCAGGTAAGTAATCTTCAGACACAGCTGAATTCACTTATGACCAAGATCTCTGATCTTGAGAATGATCTGATCGAAACAGGTGAGGAAATCTCTCAGACAGAGGAAGATCTGAAGACAGCGCAGGAGGAACAGGAACAGCAGTATGCAGCCATGAAGCTTCGTATTAAGTACATGTATGAAGAAGGAACAGGCACTGCTACAGTGGAGAAGGTACTAACATCCGGAGATATTTCCAGTGTACTGACACAGGCAGAATATTCCCAGCAGGTACATTCTTATGACAGAGATAAGCTCGAAGAGTATGTTGCGACAGTTCAGAAAGTAGAAGATCTTAAGACAACGCTTGAGACAAAGATGGCTGATCTGCAGGAGACACAGACAGAGTATGATGCGCAGAAGGATGAACTGAATACAACAATCACAGAGAAGAGTAGTGAAATCGCAAATCTCGATGTTAAGATTGATGCAGCTGTAAAGAAAGCAGCGGAAGAAGAAGCTAAGAGAAAGGCAGCAGAAGCAGCAGCAAAGAAAGCTGCCGAGGAAGCAGCTAAGAAGAATAACTCAAGCAGTAGTTCTTCTAATAGAAATAACTCAAGTAATAGTTCTTCCAGTAGTTCAAGCTCAAGCAGCTCAAGCTCAGGAAGTTCAAGCAGCTCAAGCTCCAGTAGCTCAAGCAGTAGTTCTTCCAGCAGTTCAAGCTCAAGCAGCTCAAGTTCTTCCTCGCCAAGCCCAAGCTATAGTGCAGATAAGGGAAGCATTATTGTAAATGCAGCTTATTCACAGATCGGAGTTCCGTATGTATGGGGCGGATCTACACCGGGAGTTGGACTTGACTGTTCAGGACTTGTACAGTATTGCTACAGACAGGCAGGAATTTCAATTCCAAGAACAAGTGGAGATATTCTTGCAGCAGGAACAATCGTAAATGATCCACAGCCGGGAGATATCTGCTGGACACCGGGACATGTAGCGATTTACATTGGCGGCGGACAGATGATCGAAGCACAGCAGACAGGAGTACCGGTTAAGGTAAGTTCTGTACGTGTTACATATTATGTAAGATATTAGAACCAAAAAAGGAATCAGTGATGCTGATTCCTTTTTTTAAAACTTTTTTATTTGCCCGGTACAATTTCCAGCCAGTATCCGTCAGGATCTTCAATAAAATAAATTCCCATAGATGGATTTTCGAAGCAGATACATCCCATCTCTTTATGTTTTTTGTAAGCAGCATCGAAATCATCGACAGCAAATGCGAGATGGATCTCATTATCTCCCAGTTCATATGGTCGATCCATATCACGCAGCCAGGTGAGCTCTAAAAGATGCGGGGTCACACCGTCTGTGAGATATACAAGCTTAAAACTTTCGTCATCGGCAAGTTTTTCACGTTCTACTTTTAAATTCAGAGCTTTCTGGTAAAAATCCAGTGATTTTTCAAGATCATATACATTCAGGTTATTGTGTGCAAATGTAAAATTCATTTTAGTACCTCCATAGAATCATAAGATTTTTATTCTCAGTCAAGTGGAATGATGACTGGAATCTACTTTCTAAGGATATCACAGGAGGAGAGGAAAAATCAATAATGCATAGATAAAACCTGATTGGATAGAGTGATAACACAGAATACAGTGAAAAATGAATGAAAAACATTTTTGAAATGCAAAACATGTGGAAATAAAGCTGAAAAAAACAAGAAAATAAAAAAGAATGCAAGAACCCATTGACGAAACGTCAAAAATTATATACAATAACAAAAGTGAAAAAATAAAGAAAGTGGAGGATTCCTGCAATGACTGCATATAAAGATTTGAGCAAAGAAGAGTTATTGGAATTAAAGAGTGGCCTGGAGGCGCAGTTTGAAGAAGTGAAGGCAAAAGGTCTGAAACTGGATATGTCCAGAGGAAAACCGTCAGCAGACCAGCTGAATCTGTCAATGGGGATGATGGATACACTGACAAGTGGTGTTGATCTGACTTGTGAAGATGGTGTTGACTGCCGTAACTATGGCGGACTTGATGGAATTGATGAAGCAAAACAGCTTCTTGCAGATATGATGGAAGTTCCGAAAGATAACGTGATCATTTTCGGAAACTCAAGTCTGAATGTGATGTATGATACGGTAGCACGTGCAATGACACATGGTATCATGGGAAGTACTCCATGGTGTAAGCTTGATAAGGTAAAATTCTTATGTCCGGTTCCGGGATATGACAGACATTTCGCGATTACAGAGCATTTCGGAATTGAGATGATCAATGTACCGATGACATCAACAGGACCGGATATGGATATGGTTGAGAAACTTGTAAGCAGTGATCCGGCAATCAAAGGAATCTGGTGTGTACCGAAGTACTCTAACCCACAGGGAATCACATATTCTGATGAGACAGTGTTCCGTTTTGCGAACCTGAAGCCGGCAGCAGAAGATTTCCGTATCTTCTGGGATAATGCTTACTGTGTACATCATTTATATGAAGATAAACAGGATTATCTGATTGAGATTCTGATGGAGTGTAAGAAGGCAGGTAACCCGGATATGGTTTACAAGTTTTCTTCTACATCCAAGATCAGTTTCCCGGGATCAGGAATTGCAGCAATGGCAGCATCTGATGCGAACCTGGAGGATATCAGAAGCACAATGCGTGTGCAGACAATCGGACATGATAAGGTAAATCAGCTGCGTCATGTAAGATTCTTCGGAGATATTCACGGAATTGTAGAACATATGAAGAAACATGCAGATATCCTGCGTCCGAAGTTTGAGACTGTTCTTGAAGTTCTTGAAAGAGAACTTGGCGGACTTGAGATTGGATCCTGGATCGCGCCACGCGGAGGATATTTCATCTCCTTTGATGCGCTGGATGGATGTGCGAAAGCGATTGTTGCGAAGGCGAAAGAAGCTGGCGTTGTTATGACAGGAGCGGGAGCAACATTCCCTTATGGAAAAGATCCACATGACAGCAATATCCGTATCGCACCGTCTTATCCAACACCGGAAGAACTTGCAGTTGCCGCTGAAGTATTTGTATTGAGTGTAAAACTGGCAAGTGTTGATAAGATCCTTGAGACAAAATAAATAACAGCATTTTATAAAGACCTTTTGCAAGTGGTTGATCTGCCGGCAGAAGGTCTTTTTCTGATGGTTGACAGTTACTGTTCACTCCCGTGTCAATCACTCCGCTGATTGACACGGAGGATGCGTGTTTTGACTTGAATGCATCTCGCCCCATCGCCAAAGGCGATTTAAAATGGCGAGATGCGTTGCTGGTCACACATCGTGTGAACAGTAACGGTTGACATGCGTTTCCAGGGAGATTATAATGTAGTGCATAGCAGAAAAGAGGAATGACATGATAAAAGGTGTAATATTTGACGTAGATGGTGTCCTTCTCAATTCCATGCCTGTCTGGGAGAATCTTGGAGAATTGTATCTGGATCATTTGGGAATTGAGGCCGAGAAGAACCTGGGGGAGACATTATTTGAGATGAGCCTGGAGGAGGCGGCAGATTATCTGATCTCACATTATAACCTGGAGAAGACAGTGGAAGAGGTTGTACAGGGACTGAATAAAGAAGTGGAAGACTATTATGCAAAACGAGTTCCATTGAAAGAAGGGGTTCGTCAGTATCTGGAGGAATTCAGAGAGCGGAAGATTCCTATGGTGATCGCAACAACCGGTGACCGGAAGAATGCAGAAGCAGCTCTGAGCAGATTGAAGGTATTACCTTATTTTCAAGGAGTTTTTACAGCATCTGAGATCGGAAGCGGTAAGGATCAGCCGGATATTTATTTTGCAGCACTTTTGCAGCTGGATACGGAGCCGGAACAGACCTGGGTGTTTGAAGATACTTACCAGGCTTTGAGAACGGCAAAGCATGCGGGATTTAAGACAGTAGCAGTTTATGATAAGGCAAATGACAAGAATCTGGCGCAGATCTGGAATACGGCAGATATCTATTTGCCGGAATTTGATGATTTTAATGTTTTTTGGAACAGGGTGTCTGAGGAAGAGAAAGAACAGTTGCTGATTGTAGAATAAGAGGAGAATGAAAAAAGCAGATTCGAATTCAAAGGAGAGATGCTCCGGTAGAATTCGAATCTGCTTTTTATCATATAATTGGCTGGTCTGTCTTGTGTTTAGAGAAGGTGAATGCCGGCATCAGCAGCAGCTTCAACTACATTTTCAGGCCAGAGGGAAGACTGTACTTCACCGATATGAGCCTTTCTTAAGTAATACATACAGATACGGGACTGTCCAATACCGCCGCCGACTGTATATGGAAGCTCGCCGTTCAGCAGTGCCTTCTGGAATGGAAGTTCTGCACGATCTTCACATCCGGCTTCTTTTAGCTGTGCCTTTAATGAGTCTTCGTCAACACGGATTCCCATAGAAGAGAGTTCAAGACCGATGTCAAGAACCGGATAGTAAACGATAATGTCACCGTTCAGCTCCCAGTCATCATAGTCCGGAGCACGACCGTCATGTCTTTCGCCGGAAGCAAGTACGCCACCAATCTTGGAGATAAACACTGCGCCTTTTTCCTTCGCAATCGCTTTTTCACGTTCTTTGGTAGTAAGATCCGGATAAAGGTCTTCCAGCTCCTGTGTAGTGATGAAAAAGATATCATCAGGAAGAAGAGGATCAATATAGTTGTAACGTCTGGAAATGTATTCTTCGGTATCTTTCAGAGCCCGGTAGACTTTGCGGACAGTGTACTGAAGTGTTTCTGTGTTACGTTCTTCCTTAGAAATTACTTTTTCCCAGTCCCACTGGTCAACATACAGAGAATGGATGTTGTCTGTATCTTCATCACGACGTATCGCACTCATATCTGTGTAAAGCCCTTCGCCGGAATGGAAATTATAATTCTTCAATGCATATCTCTTCCATTTTGCAAGAGAATGAACGATCTCTGCAACAGAACCATCCTGTTCTTTGATGTCAAAGGAAACCGGACGTTCAACACCGTTTAAGTTATCATTCAGACCGGATTCCGGACGGACAAACAGTGGTGCTGACACTCGTGTCAGGTGGAGATTCTTTGCAAGAGCACGCTCGAAGTGGTCTTTCACTTCTTTGATGGCTACTTCTGTCTCACGAATTGTAAGAGGGGAATGATAGCCAGCAGGTATTCTTAACTGTTCCATAATAAACTCCTTTATGTTAGCATTTTATTGCTGTTCACAGTATTATGCGGTCAGCAATAGCATTTCTCTTCTATTTTAAGTGGAGAAGAATAAGAAGTCAATGGAAAGGTGAAATGAACACTTGTAATCAGTAAAAAAAATTGCTAAAATGAGCAGTAGTGAGTAATAAATAGTAAGGGACGAAGGTGTAAATAATGAATGTAAATGATATGATTGATACAATTCTGAATTTTGACCTGGATGTTGTTCTGGCTGGACTTAATGAAAGCAGTCATCATTTGAGTCAGATGGAATTTATTTCTCTGATCGTTATAATGGCCGGAGCGGTACTGTTATGTCTGACGGGGCTGAAACTGGTACGTTTCTGGTCTGTGATCGCAGGATTGTCAGCAGGATGCGCAGCTGGAATTGCGGTCGGAGCGATTGCAGGTCTGGATCAGACGATCGCATTGGCGGCAGGAGCAGGTGTGGGACTTGTATTGGCGGTGCTTGGTGCATGGAAGAAGCAGATTGGTGGATTTGTGACAGTAGCGGTACTCGTCTTTGTTGTCAGTGTACATTTGATGAAACCACAGGATTTTATTATCTATGGAATCTGTGCGGGTATTGGTCTTGTGTGTGCATTGCTTTCTATTAAGTTTCATAACTTTATGCTGATTGCTTCTTCTTCTGTGTTTGGAGCAATGGCAGCGGGCAGCAGTATCTTTTATCTGCAGCCATATAAAAACGGAATGATTCATGTGGCACTTTGTGCTGCAATTGGTGCACTTAGTATCTGGATCCAGCTTCTTTTGGAATCCGGAAAACGTAAGAAAAAGAATTTACTTAAAGCCGCAGAGATCCGTGAAGAACATTCTACAGAAAATGAAGTCGAGAAGGCAAGGGCACTGGTTGAGAATCTGGATGATTTTGATGAGCTGGATGAGATTATAGAGAGTCTTCCGGAAAATGTCCTGAAAGAAGACAAGGGCACAACAGTTGTCAGCATGGATGAATTTGATGATCTTGAAGATGATCTGGAAGAGGATGAAGTGGAGAACTTTAAAGAAGAGAAGTTTGATGTAGACGAGGAAGACTGGGAGGAAGACGTCGAAATTGAAGTAACTGCTGATGCGGCAGATGCGACAGAGGATTATGATTTTGATGAAGATCCGGATGACTTAGATGACTTGAATGATCTGGATGATTTAGATTATCTTGATGACGATGATGATATCGAGTTTCTGGATGAAGATGAGTAGATAAAAAAGCTATCGATTACAATAACTTAACACATATCTGTGTTGTTATCGTAGTCGATAGCTTTTGTATTATCTTACTGCTGTAAATACTCCGCGGAGATCATGGATTACATGTCTTGGACATTTTACAGAGCACATTCCACAGCTTAAGCAGATGTCTTCCTGGATTACTGCGCAATTATCTTCTACATGAATTGCACCTGCAGTACATGTTTTTTCACAAATACCGCATCCAATACAACTGACTTCACACTGTTTACGTGCAACAGCTCCTTTTTCTTTGTTAGAGCATTTTACTACAATGTAGTTTGCACATTCGTGAATCTTGATCAGGTTCTGTGGACAGACTTTTGCACACTGTCCACAGGCAATACATTTTTCTTCGTCTACTTCGGCAACGCCATATTCATTCATGGAAATCGCGCCGAATTTACATTTTTCTATACAGGCTCCACATCCGATGCAGCCATCTTTGCATCCACCGTCTTCAGAGCCGGCTGCGCGGCAGCCACCGTTACAGGCAACCAGAGCTGCCCGGTAAGGAAATCTCTTTTTAATTGCCATGATTATTTCTTCCTTTCGTATGGTGTGTTAGAAAGAGGAAGGCTGTAGCGTCTTTCTCCGTCAAATCTGCAATATGCATCCGCGATTGCAGGAGCAGTAGGGATGGATGTGATCTCTCCGATACCGATTGCTCCACAGGCAACATCCAGACCAGGTTTATCAATAACGATTGCTTCAATCTCAGGAACTTCGTGAGAACGGAAAAGTCCTAAGGAACCATACTTGTCAATTGGTTTACAATTTTCATCGATTGGATACTGCTCTCTGAGTGCGAATCCCATAGACATTACAACACCGCCTTCAATCTGACCTTCGCAGGAAAGTGGGTTGACAGCTTTACCAACATCGTGTGCGGCAATCATTTTCTCAATCTTACCTGTCTTAGGATCAAGGATGCAGACCTGAGTTGCATATCCATAAGCAACGTGAGATATCGGATTAGGCACATCTGCACCAAGTGGATGAGTCTTAGCGAGATACTCTCCGTAGAAAGTTTCTCCAATCATATCTTTCATGGACTTACCGCTGTTTTTTGCTTCCATGAATTTTTCACATGCTCTGCGGCACGCTTCACCAGTTACAAGTGTCTGACGAGAACCGGAAGTTGTACCGGAATCAGGTGAAATCCATGTGTTGCTTCGCTCATAGACGATATCATCATGGGAAAGATCTGTATTTGTAACGATCATCTGTACAAGTACAGTACCAAGTCCCTGACCGATACAGGAAGCACCAGTGAAGATGTGAAGTTTTTCATCTTCTTCAACAATTAATTTTACACGTCCTGTATCCGGGATACCAACACCAACGCCGGCATTCTTCATAGCACAACCAAGGCCAACAGCCTTACCGGCCGCAAGTGCAGCATCATACTCTTCTTTGACAGCTTCCAGTGTCTCTACAAGACCTGTAGAGTTATCTACAATCTGTCCGTTCGGAAGTACTTCGCCTGGGCGGATCGCATTGCGGTAATGAATCTCCCAAGGCGTAATGCCTACCTTGTCAGCCATCATGTTCAGAAGTGTCTCTGTTGCGAAACAAGTCTGTGTAACACCAAATCCGCGGAATGCTCCGGCAGGTGGGTTATTTGTATAGTAAGCAGTTCCTTCAATTTCAAAGTTTTCATAATGATAAGGTCCTGCTGCATGTGTACATGCACGTTCAAGAACCGGGCCGCCAAGAGAAGCGAATGCACCTGTGTCAGATTTAACAATCGCTTTTACACCCTGGATCACTCCATTCTCATCGCATCCCATTGTCATATCCATGTAGAATGGGTGACGTTTCGGATGAACAAGCAAGGATTCCGCTCTGGATAATTTCATCTTGATCGGTTTCTTTGTTACGTAAGTAAGCAATGCACTTAAATGCTGAACAGTCATGTCCTCTTTACCACCGAAACCTCCGCCGACTAATGCGTTCTGAACCTTTACTTTATCTGTTCCAAGCATAAGTGTAACTTCGTGTAGTGTCTGGTGAGCGGACTGGTCTGTTGAATATACGAAAATGTCACCGTCTTCATCATAGAAAGAAACAGCACATTCCGGTTCAAGGAAAGCATGCTCAGTCCAAGGTGTCTCAAAGTGATGTGAGATCACGTACTTGGAATTCTTGATTGCTTCTTCCGCATTTCCGCGGCTGATGTGCTTATAAGCACATACGTTAGTCTCTTCTTCATCATAAACAAGAGGTGCATCCGGAGCAGCAGCTTCTTCCACTGTATGCACATGAGGAAGTACTTCATATTCAACTTTAATAAGTTTCTTTGCTTTTTCTACAGTTGCCATGTCAGTTGCAGCTACAAGGGCAATTGCATCTCCGAGATAATGAGTCAGTCCGCCAACCGGAATCAGTGAATACTGATCATGTTTTAAGTGTCCGATCTTATTCTCCCCAGGAATATCATCGGCTGTTACAACCGCTTCTACGCCAGGCAGAGCCTCGGCAGCAGAGGTATCAATAGAAAGTACGCGAGCTCGTGGATATTTACTACGAAGAGCAGCGCCATAGAGCATTCCTTCCGGATAATAGTCATCCGGATATTTACCTGTTCCAAGCACTTTTTCTTCAACATCTATACGAGAAACACGGGAACCAAGAGTCCAGCTAGGATCTCCGTCATCTGGTAAAACTCCTTCTTTCAGAATCTTAGCTGCCAGACGTACCGCGTCCATGATCTTAACATATCCTGTACAGCGGCAATAGTTGTTGCGCAGCGCATAGCGAATCTCATCATCGGTTGGTTCCGGATTTACATCCAAAAGTGCTTTTGTGCACATAACCATACCAGGAATACAGAATCCGCACTGTACAGCGCCTGCCTTCCCGTAAGCATAAGTGTAAACTTTCTGTTCCCAATCAGAAAGCCCCTCGACTGTGATGACATTCTTTCCGGCCAATGAATCTGTGTCAGGTACGCAGGATTTGCAAGTCTGTCCATCAATGATAACAGTACAGGCTCCACAAGCGCCTTCGCTGCAACCATCCTTTGCAGAGGTAATGTGCAGTTCATCACGCAGGAACCGTAACAGTTTCTGATTCTTTGAAGGTGAGACTTCCTGACCATTTACTATAAATGATGCCATGTCAGTTACTCCTTTCTTTGTAACAAAATCCCCAAAGAAAAATCTTTGAGGAGTATGTGTTTGTTGTGTATTTTTAATTATATAAAGATACCTATGGTTATATTTTATCACATATTCAACAAAAAGCAACAACTATTCTAAAAAAGTTTTTGACACCTAAAAATATTTTAGATATATGATATAAAAAATGCATATCAGGACAAAAAAAGGGAAGTACCGCAAAATGATACTCCCTTGTAATTATCTTATATAAATTGTTCTTAGAAACCAAAAAGATCTATAACGCGATTTTAATTATCGTGTTCTTCTTCAAATGGATCGTCGTAATCATCTTCATCATCGTAATCATCTCCACCGCGGGAAGCAATTGCGAGAATCAGTGAAATAACAGCAAGTACACCACTTACACCGGCTAAAATCAGAAGCTCGAATTCATCTCCATGTTTCAGGAAAGCAAAAACAGCACTACCGATATAGACAATCATCGGGATAAGGAATGCAAAAAGTGTATCACGGTTATTCATGATGAAGTATAACAGTGCAGTGACAAGCATACAAAGAGCAACAATGACATAATTCATGCCTGGAGCAGAAGTTACGTTAGCTCCTGATGTGCTGAGTCCTGTTACGAAACCTTTATAAATACAGAAACCAAATGCAAGCAGGGAAATGATTCCAAGGATGATGCGTCCAGGTCTGAAACGTGGATATTCGTCTACGTATTCATATTCATCATCATATTCATCATCAGAGGATTTCTCATCATCATAGTCATCCATTTTTCTGGATTTTACATCTTCTTTTGCTTTCGCAGTTTCGGCTTCCTCTTTCTTTTTCTTCTTGGCAGCTTTACTGTCAGGGTCAGTTGCAAGCATATCTTCGTATCCCTTGCGAACTGTTTTTTCACGCTTATCACGGATTTCTTCCGCTGGAATGTTCCCATATTTCTGCTCTTCGGAATTATCAGTGGCAGTGGCATCAGTGGCAGCTTTTTGTGCAGCGGCTTTGCGGGCTCTGGCTCTCTCCTTAAGAATACGTTCAGCTTCTTCTTCTGAAATCCCTTTGTCAGCAGCAAGGCGGGCAATCGCTTCTTTGCGGGCGCGGGCTTTTGCTTCTCTGCGGGCAGCTCGTTTCTCTTCAGCGGCACGGGCGGCGGCATCAGCTTTCGCTTTTTCTTCAGCAGCGCGGGCGGCAGCTTCAGCTTTTGCCTTCTCTTCAGCAGCCCGGGCCTCAGCCTCAGCTTTTGCCTTCTCTTCGGCGGCACGAGCCTCAGCCTCAGCTTTTGCTTTCTCTTCTGCGGCTTTCTTGGCAGCGATCTTCTTTGCGCGTTGTTTATCAAGGTTCCATTGCTTTTTACAGCTATGGCAGATTGCATATTCATTAAAGATTGGATCCCCGTTTTCGCTGGTGCCAATCTGCTTATTCTGCAAATCCAGGTCTTTTCCACATATTGGGCACTTCATATTAATCATGTACTCCTCTCTTTTGTATCAAAATATTTATAACAGATTTATTATAGCATCTTAAAAGAGGAAGAACAACGAAAAAAGTGTGTTTTACATAAAATGTTTTAGAAAAAAATCAAAATTGTGCAAGAATTTAGTTTAAATTCATAAGAAATGGTGGACTTTAAAAATTTAATGTGTTAAAATCAAAAAGTGGCCTGAGAAGGCAAAAGGTATTGTTATGGTTTATGGTATGCCGTAAGCCATCATATAATTAGCCGGTTGAGAAGGAGATTGTTTCGTATGAGTAAGAAGATCAGAACCGAGGCAGTAGATTATCTGTTTCAGGCAATCTTAAGCCTTGAGAATAAAGAAGAGTGTTATACATTTTTTGAAGACATCTGTACGATCAATGAGCTGCTTTCATTGTCACAGAGATTTGAAGTGGCAAGAATGCTCCGTGAACAGAAGACATATCTGGAGATCGCGGAGAAGACAGGAGCATCCACTGCGACAATCAGTCGTGTGAACCGTTCTCTTAATTATGGGAATGACGGATATGATATGGTTTTCAAACGTGTAGGGCTTGCTGAGGAAGAGAATGGAACGGAAGAATAACACTTAAGAATTAAGCTTACAATAAAATACCTTTTATCAATCAAAAGATACAGCTTGCGGAAGATCCTAATAAAGTCTTTCGCAGGCTGTATCTCGTTTTAAACAGAAATGTTTATTTCCCTTTCTTTTTCTCTTCGTTTTTTGAAGACTTGGAAGAGAGGTCATCAATGATCCGTTCAATGATCATTTTCTTGATATATACATCAAAACTCAAGCTGCATATAAATGCAAACTGCTGTAAGATCTCCTTATCTTCGCCATCAGCAAGATGAGTGAAAGTCTCAGCAGATTTCTCATAAGTAGCAGTTACATTCTCTTTGATGGAATCCAGCTGTTCTTTTTCAATCTTGCAGACTTCTTTGTAAATATCCGCTAATTCAAAAGAGCTTCCATCCGGAAAATATTTCTCTGTGAGCGGTGCAAGAACTGTCTCAATATCTTTGATTGAAAGGATATTTTTAAAATAATAAATGAAGACCAGAAGGAGCAGGTGCTCTCTGGAATACTTCTTCTTCACCGGGGGTGGAAGAAGATTGTTCTTCGTATAATTATTGATCATGGTCTTTGTTAGGATCTTATCATCAGGGTAACGTTTGGTCGAAGCCAGCTGCTCATCCATAAAAGTAGTTACTTGATCCATGTAAAGATTAATATTCGGAACATCGCCGGGATGCACATAACTTAAAGAAGAAAGTTCTTCTAAAATGCTGTTTAACAGATTACTTGTGTCTATATTCATGTTATCACCTCAATACATTTATTATATAGTATTTAAAACTAGATAGCAAGCAAAAGATAAGAAGGCCGGAAAATGTAGTTGACAAACAGGAACGTGTGTTTGATAATGGGAATACATTTACAGATATCTTTATAACTTTAAAGGAGTGGAAAGATGAGCATTTATGATAAATTAAATGAACCACAGAGAGAGGCTGTTTACCACACGGACGGCCCTCTTCTGATCCTTGCCGGAGCCGGTTCAGGAAAAACAAGAGTTCTGACGCACAGGATCGCATATCTGATCGGAGAACGTGGCGTGAACCCATGGAATATCCTGGCAATCACATTTACGAACAAAGCGGCAGAAGAGATGCGCCAGCGTGTGGATAACCTTGTCGGTTTTGGAGCGGAAAGTGTATGGGTGAGTACATTTCACTCTGCGTGCGTGCGTATTTTGAGAAGATTTATTGACAGATTAGGGTATGAGAATCATTTTACTATATATGATACAGATGATCAGAAGACATTAATTAAGGAAGTCTGTCGGAAAGTAGATGTGGATACGAAAGTGTTTAAAGAAAGAAGTCTGCTTTCAGCAATTTCATCTGCCAAGAATGAGATGATCCTTCCGGATGAATTTGAACTGAATGCCGGAGGAGACTTTGCAAAGATGAAGATTGCTAAGGTTTACCGCGAGTATGAGGCGCAGATGAGAGCGAATAATGCGCTGGATTTTGATGATCTGCTTGTAAAGACAGTACAGCTTTTGCAGACACAGCCGGATGTGCTTGAGAGTTATCAGGAAAGATTCCGCTATATTATGGTAGATGAATATCAGGATACAAATACAGTCCAGTTTCAGCTGGTAAGCCTTCTTGCAGGAAAATATAAGAATCTTTGTGTCGTTGGAGATGATGACCAGTCAATCTACAAGTTCCGTGGAGCGAATATCCGGAATATTCTTGACTTTGAGCATGAATTTCCGGATGCAAAGGTGATCAAACTGGAGCAGAACTACAGATCTACAGGGAATATTCTGAATGCAGCGAACAGTGTGATCGCGAATAACCGCGGAAGAAAGGAAAAATCACTTTGGACGGAGAACGGAGAAGGTGAATTGATCCGTCTGCGTCAGTTTGACACTGCATTTGATGAGGCGGATTTCATAGGCGAAGATATCAAAAGTGCTGTCAGACAGGGAGGTTCCTATAATGACAGTGCAGTTCTTTATCGTACGAATGCACAATCCCGTCTGCTGGAAGAGAAATTTATTGCCATGAATATTCCTTATAAGATTGTCGGTGGCGTAAATTTCTATGCGAGAAGAGAGATTAAGGATCTTCTTGCTTATCTCAAGACAATCGACAATGGACGTGATGATGTTGCGGTTAGAAGAATCATTAATGTCCCAAAGAGAGGAATCGGTCTTACAACAATTAACCGGATTCAGGAGTCTGCAACAGAACGTGGAATTGGTTTTTATGAGGCATTACTGGCACCGGGGCTGATCGCAGGAGTGGGAAGAAGTGCAACAAAACTGGACTCTTTTGCGGCATTGATCGAGTATTTTAAGACGTTGGCAGAAGAGATGAACATCACAGATCTTTTACAGGAAGTGATTGAGAAGACAGGATATATAGAAAGCCTTGAAAATGAAGATAAAGAAGAGGCGAAAACAAGAAAAGAGAATATAGACGAGCTGATCAGTAAAGCGGCAACTTATGAGGAAAGTTGTCAGGATAAAGATGAAAAGGCAACATTGAGCGGATTCCTTGAAGAAGTTGCTTTGGTTGCGGATATTGACAGTCTAGATGAAGACCAGGAATATGTTGTTCTGATGACTTTACATAGTGCAAAGGGACTTGAATTTCCACGTGTTTATCTTGCAGGGATGGAAGATGGGCTTTTTCCGGGATATATGAGTATTAATGCAGGAGACAGAGAAGAACTGGAAGAAGAGCGGAGACTTTGTTATGTTGGAATCACAAGGGCAGAGCAGGAACTGACTTTGACAAGTGCGCGCAGAAGAATGGTGCACGGTGAGACACAGTACAATCCGATGTCAAGATTTGTGAAAGAGATCCCGAGGGAACTGCTTGATACAGGAAACAAGAAGTTTACCCAGGAGACGGAGATGCCAGCACAGCAGAATACATATGCACGTGCCAGGGAAGCGTTCAGGGCACAGGCATTTGGAGGAACATTTGGCGGAATGACACCTGCGAAGAATCAGGGGACAGGTAAGCCACTTACAGGAAATCAGGCACTGGCATCCTTGCAGAAAGGCAGTCAGCTGGCAGCAGGTGGAAATGGTCCACTTGGATATGAGGCCGGAGACCGTGTGCGTCATGTGAAGTTTGGGGAAGGAACTGTAACTGAGATCAAAGAAGGCGGAAGAGATCACGAGGTTACGATTGAATTTGACAGTGTCGGAACACGTAAGATGTTTGCCAAATTTGCCAAGCTTGTAAAGGTATGAGAAAGTTATAAAAAAATGATAAATCAGTAGTAATATGAATCGTCAGGTGTTATAATAAACACAGATTATCTGTCACCGCAAAAGGTGAAGAAAGGACGTGTTAATATGAACAAGAGAATAGAAGACATCATTGCAGAAACAAGATTGAACGAGATTCTTCATAAGAATGAGGCTGAGAAGCAGAAGAACACAGTAATCTGGACACTGGCTATCATTGGAGCAGTAGCAGCAGTAGCTGCAATCGCTTATGCAGTATATCGTTTCGTATCACCGGATTATCTTGATGATTTTGAAGATGATTTTGATGACGATTTTGATGATTACTTCAGCGAGGATGATCAGGTATAATTCTCGAGTGAATTGCAAAAGTGCAGACAGGGTGAGAGAAGAAACCATCCTGTCTGTTTTTCTGTTAAAATAGATTAGAATTGATAGGAGATTAGGATGAAAAAAGGTCAGATCTACGAGGGTATTATTGAACGTGTAGATTTCCCAAACAAGGGGATTGTATTTGTTCCGGAGGAAGAACAGTATGTTACTGTGAAAAATGGGATTCCGGGACAGAAGATCCGTTTTATGATAAATAAATTTAAAAGAGGAAATGCAGAAGGAAGACTTCTTGAAGTGTTGGAGAAATCTCCATTAGAGACAAGAGAGCCGGTCTGTAGTATCTTTCCGGCCTGTGGTGGCTGTATGTATCAGACGATGCCATACGAAGAACAGGTGAAGATGAAAGAAGGGCAGATCCGCAGGATTATGGATCCGGTAGTAAAAGGTGAATATGTTTTTGAAGGTGTGAAGCACAGTCCGAAGGAATTCCATTATCGTAATAAAATGGAATTTTCTTTTGGAGATGAATTCAAAGACGGTCCGTTATCTCTCGGTCTTCATAAAAAAGGAAGTACTTATGATGTACTGACAGCAGGAGACTGTCAGCTTGTCCATGAAGATATGGATAAGATTCTTCTTTGTGTGCTTAATTATTTCAAAGAAAGAAATGTAAGTTATTATAAGAAAATGCAGCATGTCGGTTATCTCCGCCATCTTCTTTTAAGACGAGGCGATACAACAGGCGAGATTCTTGTGAATCTTGTAACGACAACGCAGGAAGAATATGACTTGACTCCATTAGTAGAAGAACTTCTGGCATTAGAATTAGAAGGAAAGATTGTTGGAATCCTTCATATATTGAATGATTCTCTGTCCGATGTCGTGAAGAGTGATGAGACAAGAATTCTTTATGGACAGGACTTCTTTTATGAGAAGCTTCTCGGACTGGAATTCAAGATTACACCATTTTCCTTCTTCCAGCCAAACTCAAAAGGTGCAGAAGTGCTGTACGAGACTGTAAGAGAATACATTGGAGATATTGATAATCAGGTTGTATTCGATCTGTTCAGCGGAACAGGAACAATCGGTCAGGTGCTTGCTCCGGTTGCGAAGAAAGTGATCGGTGTCGAGATTATTGAAGAAGCAGTCGAGGCAGCAAAAGAAAATGCTGTCCGAAACGGACTTTCCAACTGCAGATTTATTGCCGGAGATGTGTTTAAGGTACTTGATGAGATTGAAGAGAAGCCGGATGTGATCGTACTTGACCCGCCGCGCGATGGAATCCACCCGAAAGCACTCCCGAAGATCCTTTCCTACGGAGTGGATCGTATTGTATATGTTTCCTGCAAGGCGACCAGTCTTGCCCGTGACACAGAAGCATTCCTCCAGGCAGGCTACCGCCTGAAAAAAGCCTGCTGCGTAGATCAGTTCTGCGAAACGGTGTGGACAGAGGCTGTGGCGGTTTTTGTGAAATAAGCAACGACGGGGAACCACGTCCACAGTGGTTCCCCTGTTTTTTTTCAAAAAACTATTGACATATAGCAAGGTGGTGCTATAATACAATTAAACATATGAATGATTGTTCATATGAAAACGTGAATAAAATATTTCTAAGAAGGAGACCACCACTATGAAAAAATCCTACAAGATCGAAGTTGACTGTGCAAACTGTGCAAACAAAATGGAAGAGGCTGCAAAGAACACTGCAGGTGTTAAGGATGCAACTGTAAACTTCATGATGCTCAAGATGAACGTAGAGTTTGAAGAAGGACAGGATCCGAAGAGCGTTATGAAAGAAGTTCTCAAGAACTGCAAGAAGGTAGAGGACGACTGCGAGATTTATTTATAAGAAGATCGAGGGATGCTCTGCTGCGGATGCGGCAGAGCATTTGACTAAGTGAAATGTTTTATTG
>OLOA01001521.1_pt1 | contig 22907 bp, 23 predicted proteins | sample 1672201 | NCBI WGS metagenome assembly OLOA01 (sample SAMEA3136658, study PRJEB25190) | human gut metagenome
GCGAGCTGGGTTCAGAACGTCGTGAGACAGTTCGGTCCCTATCCGGCGTGGGCGTGGGATAATTGAAGGGAGCCGTCCCTAGTACGAGAGGACCGGGATGTACGGACCACTGGTGTATCGGTTGTACTGCCAAGTGCATAGCCGAGTAGCCAAGTCCGGAAAGGATAAACGCTGAAAGCATCTAAGCGTGAAGCCCCCCCTAAGATGAGTTATCCATTACGTAAGTAGAGAGATTCCTTGTAGACTACGAGGTAGATAGGGCAGAGGTGTAAGTACAGTGATGTATTTAGCTGACTGTCACTAATAGATCGAAAACTTGACCTAAACGTTGGTGTTAATCATATGCAGTTTTGAAGGAACAATCTTTTTAAAGCGAACAGCGTTATTAATCCCTGATAGCTCAATGGTAGAGCACTCGGCTGTTAACCGAGTTGTTGTAGGTTCGAGCCCTACTCGGGGAGCTTGGGTTATATACTCAGAGAAGGCCCCATGGTCAAGCGGTTAAGACACCGCCCTTTCACGGCGGTAACATGGGTTCGAATCCCGTTGGGGTCATTTAGATATGGCGACATAGCCAAGTGGTAAGGCGTGGGTCTGCAACACCCTGATCATCAGTTCGAATCTGATTGTCGCCTTTAGGGGTTCACAAGTGATGATCTTATGATTATCACTTTTTTTATTTAATTACAAATGCTTTAATTATAGTCATATCAATTTATTAGTAACTATTAATAAGTTTTTTATGGAGAGATACGTTATGGATGCAACTTTAGTCATTATGGCGGCAGGCATGGGAAGTAGATTTGGCGAAGGAATAAAACAATTGGAGCCTTTAGGACCTAATGGTGAGATTCTAATGCTATATTCAATTTATGATGCTGTTGAAGCAGGTTTTAATAAAGTAATATTTATTACAAGAGAAGAACTTGTGCCTAAGTTTGAAGAACTAGTGGTTAAAAAGCTAAAAAATGCTATTGAAACGGAATATGTTTTTCAAGATGTTAAGCATGTTCCAGAGGGAGTAACTGCGAATTTAAACAGGACCAAACCTTGGGGAACAGCACAAGCTATTTTAGAATGTAAAGATGCTGTAAATGAACCTTTCCTTGTTATAAATGCAGATGACTACTATGGAAAAGCCGCATTTAAACAGATTTATGATTATCTTGTTAACGGCTCGAATAATGATGGGAAATATGATTTCTGCATGGCTGGATTCATTTTAGGGAATACATTAAGTGATAATGGCGCTGTTACTCGTGGAATATGTGTACTTGGAGAAAATGATGAGTTGGCAGGAATAAATGAAACTGAGAACATTGTCAAATCAGAATCAGGTGCCGCAACAGAGAATAAAGACGGTTCTTTTACTCCGCTCAATCCAGATTCTAAGGTTTCTATGAATATGTGGGGATTTACTCCGGAGATATTTAAGGAGCTTGAATATGGCTTTGTTGACTTTTTGTCATCCTTATCTCCAGATGATATTAAGAGTGAATATTTGATTCCAACAGTAGTTGATAATCTTATTAAAGATAATAAGGCATTTGTTAAGGTTCTTCTTACACCAGATAAATGGTTTGGTGTTACAGGAAGATAAGGACTGCGTTAAAAAAGAACTTCTTAAGTTTCTTGAAGAGGGAGTTTATCCTAATAAGTTATTTTAAACTGAATGTAATGTTTTTGTTTAATAGTCGTCTATTGACTTCGTTTTGAGGGTCATAGACGACTATTTTTTTCTATTAAGTTATATTAATGCTATAAGAACTTTTCTATATATTGATTCCATTCATTTTTCTGCTTAATTCAATGGCGCACAGAATATTCTATATATTGATTCCATTCATATATTTCTGTTTATAATAATTCATAGACGTTATTTCTGTATATATTAATTATATGCATATTAGTTCTTTTTAATTCAATGCCATACACATTTTAGATTTTCTAATTAAATTAAAACCTTAGACACTATCTATATGTATTAATCAGATACATTTTATTTATATAAATATATATTAATTCATACATACTTTTTTCCATATAAAACAAAATAAGACTGAAATTGTAACCGATTTACTAGTGTTAGTGATTAGTATTTCAAAAATGGACATATATAAAGAAAGAATAGAATTAAGAACACTATTTAAATAACCCCCAGTACGGGTTGTTAATAATAGCACCTCTGATATCCTATCCATAGGGAGGGTATTAAATGAATTTGGGATATATTATAGATCATTGGAAAAATCCCAATGATCTGATTAAAGAGTCTTATAAGCGCGCATGGGATAGCGTAGCTTGTGATTATGCATATGATGAAAATTTGGATTTAGAGAAAAAAGCATTTTTGGATTTTATGCAAAGCAAGGCTAAACTTAATAAGGATATTAATGTTTTAGACGTTGGTTGTGGTGGTGGTGCATACAGTATTGCACTCGCTTCAAAGGTAAAAAATGTCGTTGGTGTAGATTTCTCACCTAAAATGATTGAACTTGCCAATGATACAAAAAAAAGAATGAATATAACTAATGCTGAATTTATAGAATGTGATTGGCATAATTGCGATGGAGAAAAATATAAAGGGAAGTATGATTTAGTATTTGCTCATACGACTCCTGCCATAGCTGATTATGATACATTTTTGAAAATGATGGAGGCATCGAGAAAATATTGCTTTTATAGCAAACATACAGGATTTACGGATGAAATATATGATGATTTATGTTCTATGGTTGGTATTGAAAAAAAAGAAAGAATTGATACAACACCATATATATTTACAGCTATATGGGAACATGGATATAAACCAGAAATTAATTATGAAGAAGTAGTATGGAATTCAAAGAAGCCGGTAGACGAGGCCATTAATTGGTACTTGGGTATTTTAAACAGTAGTAAAGAGTTAACTGAAAAAGAGGAACAACAGGTTATTGAATATATTAATAAGATTAGTGAAGATGGATATATAAAAAGTACGAAAAATACAACAATTGTTAGCTTTTTTTGGGAAGTAAATAATGGTTGATAGGATATTTTATTAATAGAATTCAATATTTTTTAAATATTTCATGTAGTAGGACGAATTTAGTTTTTGTTAGGAAAGGACAGTATTATGAAAAAAAACAGATGGGCAGCGCTTCTTATTGGTTTAACAATTCCTGCAGTATTTGCCGGATGTGGTCAGGGAAGCAACAATACAGCTACAGATAACAAAACAACTGTAGAAAATAAATCAGAAACAAGAACTATAACAGATATGGCAGGACGTGAAGTAGAGATACCTACAACAGTTAATACAATTATACCGTTAGGTAATGCTCCTCGTATGATCACATATCTCGGTCTTGGAGATAAGGCTGTCGGAATTGAAAATTGCGAAATTGCTAAGAAGCCTGTACAGGCATATGCATGGGTTAATAAGGATAAATGGTCTAAATTGCCAATCGTTGGAACAAGTGCATTAGGAGAAGTATCTCACTATACAGAAGAAATTATTAAGGCAGATCCTGATGTTATTATATGTACTGATACTGCAGATTCAGCCAACACTCTTCAGACTCAGACCGGAATTCCTGTAGTTTGTGTAACGGGTGGAACTTTATTTGGTGAAGATTATGATAAAGATTTAAGACTTATCGGAGATGTATGTGGAGTAAAGGATAAAGCTGAAGATTTAGTTTCCTATATTCACGGCTGCCTAGATGACCTCTCATCCCGTACAGCAAATATTAACGAAAAAGAAGGACCTACTGTTCTTGGTGCCGGTGCAACATTTAAGGGAGCACACAGTATTGACGGAATATATACACAGTATCCTGTATTTTCCAATATCAAAGCCAATAATGTAGCTCGTGATGTTGGTGCTGATAAGGATTCTATGAGTGGATATAGCATGGTTGATAAAGAAAAGATTCTTGAATGGGACCCGGATATTATATTCTTTGATGCTAACAGTATGGGATTGGTAAATGATGATTATGCCGAGAATCCGGATTATTTTAATCAGCTTAAAGCTGTAAAGAACGGAGAACTATATCAGTGGCCTAACTCAACATGGCATTGGACTAATGTTGAAATTCCTTTAGTTAGTTCATATTATGTAGGTAAGATGCTCCATCCTGAGGAATTCTCTGATGTTGATTTTGAGAAGAAAGCAAGTGAAATATTTGATAAGTTCCTTGGAAGACCAGATTTCTTAACTGAAATTAACAATAGTGGCATGGGATATACAAAGGTTACCTTGGGGAAATAATGGAGAGCAATTATGAAAAAAATCTCTGATGATGGTATGCAGATATATAATAAATATGTTTTCCGAAAGCGCATAAGTATTATTATTACCATCATTATACTGGTAATTGTAGCTATTTTTTCATTGGGCATAGGCTCTATGAAAATACCCTTTGATGAAGTTGTAAAAGTCTTATTTGGAAATGGTGATCCTAAGTATACAACGGCCATATTAAATATTCGTTTAATTAGAGTAGTTACAGCAATAATTGTTGGTGCGGCACTTTCTGTATCAGGAGCAGTTATGCAATGCGTACTCCGTAATCCACTAGCTTCTGCTTCATCTCTTGGTGTTTCACAAGGTGCGGCATTTGGAGCGGCTATGGGCATAGTAGTATTTGGTGGAGGAATGATCAATTCTTCAAGTGCAAAATCTGCCATAGCAGTGGAAAATCCTTATATTGTTACATTATGTGCATTTGTTTTTGGTATTGTTTCTACAATAGTTATTATAGGAATATCACAATTAAAAAAGAATATTGGCCCTGGTGGACTTATCCTTGCAGGAACTGCACTTAGTTCTCTTTTTGCAGGTGCAAGTACATTACTTCAATACTTTGCAGATGATACAAAGCTTGGTGCTATTGTATTCTGGACATTTGGTAATCTTGGAAGTACAAGCTGGAATGAGATTCCGGTATTAGCAATTATTTTTGCTGCTGCCATGGTATATTTTCTATTTAATAGATGGAACTATAATGCTATGGAGGCTGGTGCAGATACAGCAAAAAGCTTAGGAGTTAATACTCGAAGCGTAATGCTTATCAGTATGATTATATGCTCCTTAATGGCTGCTGTAGCAGTATCATTTGTGGGAATCATAAGCTTTGTAGGATTAATTGCTCCTCATATAATGCGTAAGTTCGTAGGCAATGATTATCGTTACTTGATACCGGCTTCCGCAATTGCAGGCTCTCTCTTATTATTGCTTGCTGACATCGTAAGCAGGCTGGTTATTCCTCCGGTTATATTGCCAATTGGTGCACTCACTTCATTCCTTGGTGCCCCATTATTCTTGTTTTTACTTTTCAAGGGAGGTAAGAAAAATGGTTAAGGTAGATAATATTGTTTACTCTTACAGTCGCTCGTCGAAAAAAACATTAGACAATATTGGGTTTGAGATAGAAGATGGTCAATGTGTAGCTATATTAGGTAACAATGGAGCAGGCAAAAGTACATTAATTAAATGTATTGATCATATTTATCCAACTAAAGAAGGGTCAGTTATAATTGATGATGAAAACATTTTTTTAATGAACGGGCGAACTAAGGCACAAAATATTGCCTATGTTCCGCAGCATAGCCATACTATTGATATGACTGTATTTGATACGGTTTTACTGGGAAGAAAACCATATGTGAAGTGGGATATTACATCAGATGATAGAGCAATTGCTGAAGCGGCAATTCATAAAATGGGATTAGAAGATTATGTTCTTCGTAATGTTTCAGAGCTGTCTGGTGGCGAATTTCAAAAGGTAACACTTGCAAGGTCATTGGCTCAAGAACCAAAATTATTGTTATTAGATGAGCCTACAAGTAATCTTGATCCAAGAAATCAACATGATGTATTAAATACAATAAGCAATATTGCTCACGAACACAATATATGCGTAATGATAGTAATTCATGATTTGAATTTAGCAGTGCGTTATTGTGATAAGTTCCTTTTTCTAAAGGACTCTAAGGTATATGCATATGGTGGTTTAGAGGTTATGACGCCAGAAACCATACGAAATGTATATGGAATGGATGCAGCAATTATTAATCATGGTCAAATACCGGTGATTATACCATTTCCGGGAAAAAAACAAAGAGTAGTAGCTAATTAATAAGATGGTTAGCAAGGAGGATATATGGACGATAATAAAGAATTATGGAAGAAAGCCGTGATGTTTCATGGACATGAATGTGGTGGTTTAACAATAGGATACAAGGCTGCTTTATATGCAATTGAATTATTAGGAATAGAATTCTCAGATGATGAAGAAGTTATTTGTATTGCAGAAAATGACGCATGTGGCGTTGATGCTATTCAAGCCTTACTTGGGTGCAGTATAGGTAAAGGCAATTTACTTTTTCATATGCAGGGAAAGCAAGCATTCTCTTTTTATAATAGAAAAACAGGTGAATCAGTTCGTTTGGTATTAAAGCCTGTTCAAAATAAAATGACTCGTGAAGAATCATTTATACATTATCAAAGCTTGTCACCTTATGATATGTTTGAAGTAAAGGAAACTACAATTAAGTTGCCGGAAGAGGCTAGAATTTTTGATTCATATCAATGTGAGTGCTGTGGTGAAGTTACAGGAGCTAATTGGATTCGCATAGGGAAAGATGATAAAAAGTTTTGCCTCGATTGTTATACAAAATATGACCGTTTTAATGTTTGATACCTGAAACTTAATAGTTTATAGTTACTATTTACCTATACTTAATAATTACTACTTAATACTACTTAAAAGTAAATGCGAATGGCTATAGGCTATTCGCATTTATTGCATTTATGCGTGAAAATTTTTCTTTTTCATATACATATCTATATCTTGTTTTCGCCGTAAATGAATTAAAAGAAATAAGATAATATTAAGAAAAGTAACTGCCATACTAATTTTTAGAAGCAGTAAGTTTCGCATCCCTTCATATTAAATATGGGTGGAACTTATTTTTACAAATAACTCTCTCTACAGATGCGTTATGAATGCGAATAATTAAAATTGACTACATTAAACTATATATGGTATACTTTGAAACTGTGATAATTTAATTATCCTTGTTTCCACATAGGGTGGAGACCTTAAATGTCCAAAAGGAGGGTGCGACGTAAATGAACAAATATGAATTAGCATTAATCGTTAATGCAAGCGTCGATGAAGAAGCAAGAAAGGCAACATTTGATCAGGTTAATGAGTTAATCGCTCGTTTCGGTGGCAAAGTAGTAGATGCAGGAAAGCCAGAAAAGAAGAAACTTGCGTACGACATTCAGAAGATGGATGAAGGCGTATATTGCTTTATGAAAATCGAAGCAGATGCAGAATTTCCTGCTAAGTTAGAAGAGAGACTTCGTATTCAGAATAACGTACTTCGTTATTTAATCGTAAAAGACGGAGAATAATTCAAAATCAGCGAATCATTCACTAACTTAATACAGGTTGTTCCGGTTACCGGATTTAATATGTTATAAACAGACGGGAGAAATATATGAACAACGTAGTTTTAATGGGTAGATTAACAAGAGACCCTGATAATAGAACATCTATGTCAGTAAATGGAGATCTTGAGGTTTCAAGATTTACACTTGCTGTAGATAGAAGATTTAAGAGAAGTGGTGAAGAGCAGACAGCGGATTTTATCAGTTGCGTAGCATTTGGTAAGACAGCTGAATTTATTAGAAATTATGTACATAAAGGCACTAAAGTATGTTTGAATGGTAGAATTCAGACAGGAAGTTATACTAACAAAGAAGGTCAGAAAGTTTATACAACAGACGTTGTTGTAGAGAACATTGAGTTTGCAGAGAGCAAAAATGCTGCAGCTCAGGGAGATTACACTCCTCAGCCACAGAGTAACTTTAACAATGGTGGCAACATGGGTTCTGACGACTTTATGAGTGTAGACCAAAGCTTTGGGGATGATGGATTGCCTTTTGGCTAACTTAGTATTGAATTAGGAGTAGATTATGTCAGAAGAAGTAAAGGTAGAAAAGACTGAAAGACCAGCTTTCAAAAGAAGACCTATTAGAAGAAGAAGAAAAGTTTGTATCTTCTGCGAAGATAACAACAAGGAAATCGATTACAAGGATGTTGCAACTCTTAAGAAGTTTATCTCAGAGAGAGGCAAGATTATTCCTAGAAGAATTACAGGAAACTGTGCTAAGCATCAGAGAGCTTTAACTGTTGCAATCAAGAGAGCAAGACATGTTGCACTCTTACCATACACAGTAGAGTAATTTATATAAAGAAGTACTATATGTCGTTACGGCATATAGTACTTTTTTTTATGTCCGTATATCAGGTGCTATAGATATTGATGTATAAAATCTGATATAAATTTGGATGCAGAATATTGATTGTATTTTTAGATGTTAATATGATATTTCTGTTTTGGTGTATAGGAAATGTTACACATCTTCTATAAAAGCAAAACGGAATATCGCTATTTGATTCAGCTGTATATTTGTATGACATCAGTATATAAAAAATAAGACAGTGACTTTATAAACCTGAAAAGAAGTACTTCGGGTAACTCATACCATATATATACAATATCTCATATAAGTATCCTAACCCGTTAGAATGTTTGTTTTTAAGGGGCAATAATGATATAATTATCCGATATCAAATTTATAGTTTTTTTATAATTAGGAGCTGTGAAAATGGCAAGTAATAAAAATGGCAAAAATGCTTATGGTCTGGGTAAGAACCTGAAGATGGTAATAAGCTGGCCAATAACAGTATGGGCAGCATTTGCGGGATTATTAGTGTGTATGCTCATACTTGTTCCATGGTCTGTATTTTCCATTATTATGCTTTCTGCATTTGGAGCATATAGCATATTTGCTTTAACATTGATATTTATCACAAGAAAAAAAATAAAAAGAGAGATGGTCGGATTCGCAAGCTCATATTCACATATGCAGCAGGAGTTACTTTACAATATAAGTAATCCATACTGTATATTGGATACAAGCGGAAAAGTCTTATGGATGAATAAGAACATGCAGAATGTTACTCATACATCCGGAGATTACAATCAGAACATCGCAATTCTATTTGAGAATCTTACACCAAATAAGTTCCCTACAGAAAAGGGTGGAAAAACCGAGTTATGTTTCTCATTTGAAGACAGAGATTACAGAGCTGAAATTAAAAGAGTAGAAGTCGGTAATGAAGCAGGTGATTACTCTAACATCACAAAAGTTAAGACTATTCATATTCCAGAAATGTCATTTATCGTAGTGGGATTGGAAGATATTACCGAAGTTAACATGTACATCAAGAGAGTGCGTGATAAGCAGCTCGTTGTTGCAGTTATTGATATTGATAACTACGAGGATTCTATTGAAAATATCGCTGAATCAAAGCAGTCATTCGTAGTCGGACTTATTGATAAGTACATTTACGACTATTTCGAAAGGGTAAATGCTTTCGTTAAGAAGATTGATGAGGACAGATTTATTGCGGCATTTACATATGACGGCTTATCTGTATTTATCAAGGATCAGTTCAGTATTCTTGAAACTGTTAAGTCTGTTGACATCGGTAAGGATGTTATTCAGCCTACACTCAGTATCGGTATTGGTGCCGGTTCAGATAAATATACAGAGACTCATGACAAAGCCAAAGCAGCTCTCTTCCTTGCCCTTGGACGAGGCGGAGATCAGGCCGTTATTAAGAACGGTGAAAAGGTATCTTACTTCGGTGGTAAGGTTCAGATGATGGAGAAGAACACGAGAGTTAAGATTCGTGTTAAGGCTCAGGCAATGAAGCAGATTATCGAAGCTAACGATAATGTAATTGTTATGGGACATCAGAACCCTGATATCGACGCATTTGGTGCGGCTGTAGGTATTTATGAAGTTGCGAGACATTTGGGAAAGAAGGCTCATATAGTTCTCAATGAAGTTACACCGGGAATTAAGCCATTCTATGACCGATTTGAAGGTCGTGAAGGCTACGAGGACGATGTATTTATCACTTCTGAAGAAGCTATGAAGATACCTGGAGAAAATACTGTAGCTATAGTAGTGGACGTAAATGATCCATACAGAGTAGAGTGTCCTGACCTTCTTGATAAAGAGGCTATATCTATAGTAGTATTTGACCACCACAGAGTATGTGAACGTCAGATTTCAAATGCTGATCTTTCATATGTTGATACATTTGCGTCATCTACATGTGAAATGGTAACTGAGATGATTCAGTACATTGATATCGATATCAAGCTTATGGGATTTGAAGCGGATGCATTATACGGCGGTATTGTAATTGATACTGACGGATTCAAATCTAAGTCAGGTCCAAGAACATTTGAGGCGGCGGCCTTCTTAAGAAGACACGGAACTGACGTTGTAAGAGTAAGAAAATTACTCAGAAATGATTTACAGGAATACAAATCCATTACAGATGCAGTTACACATGCGGAAATGTTCAGAGAAGGATTTATGATCAGTGAGTATCACTGTGAAAATAGTGCAACAAGTCCTACTGTAGGAGCATCCAAGACAGCCAACCAGCTTATGAATATCAAGGGTGTTAAGGCAGCATTTGTTCTTGCTAATTATAAGGGAGCAGTCTGCATAAGTGCCAGATCTCTCGATGAGGTAAATGTACAGCTTGTCATGGAAAGAATGGGCGGCGGTGGACATTTATCAATCGCAGGTGCACAGATTAAGGATGCGAATATAGAAGATGTTAAAGAACGTCTTAAGGCAGTTGTTGAAGAAATGATTAATAATAAGGAGATATAATTATGAAGGTTATTCTTAATGAAGATGTTAAATCACTTGGTAAGAAGGGTGATGTTGTTGAAGTAAGTGATGGTTACGGAAGAAACTTTCTTATCTCTAAGGGTAAGGCTAAGGAAGCTACAGCTTCTAACCTTTCAATCTTAAATGATATTAAGAGCAAGGAAGCTCACAACGAGCAGCTTAATCTTGAAGCTTGCGAAAAGTTAGCTTTAGATATCGCTGCTGTTGAGTTAAATATTCCTATCAAGGCTGGAGAAGGCGGTAAGGTATTTGGCGCTATCTCAACAAAGGAACTTGCTGAAGAATTAGAGAAGCAGACAGGCATCAAGGTAGAGAAGAAGAAATTCAAATTAGACGAGCCAATTAAGGCGCCAGGTTTCTTCGAGATTCCTATTCGTCTTCACAAGGAAGTAACAGCAACTTTAAAGGTAATTGTTATTTCAGAATAATTTATAACAGATATATTAGTCAGCACGCACATGTAAATCAGCGGCTAATATTAGTAGCGTGCACATGTAACTGAAAAGGGAATTTAGTATGGAAGGTAATGCAGCTGAAACAACCAGAATAATGCCTAATTCATTTGAGGCTGAGCAGTCCGTTGTAGGCTCAATGATAATGGATACCAAGGCTATCAATGAGGTTGAAGGTGTCATTACAGGAGCAGACTTTTATCATAAAGTCTATGGACTTCTGTTTGATACAATTATTGAATTAAATAATACCGGCGTTAGGGTTGACCCTGTAATCCTCCAGACTAAGTTGAAGGAAAAGGGAGCACCACCTGAAAGCTATTCAAATGAATTTATAAGGGATCTTGTAAATGCAGTTCCAACAACCGTAAACGCAAAAAGATATGCTGAGATTGTATGCGATAAAGCCGTTTTACGTAACATTATCAGAGTAAATGAAACAATAGTTAATCAGTGTTATGAAGGAAATGGAAGTGCGGAGACTATTCTTACTTCCGCCCAGGAAAGCATTTTCAATCTGGCAAGGAACAAGACAGGCAGAGATTTCACTCCTGTTAATGAAATCCTTCAGATGGCCATTGATAAGATTAATAAGGCTTACATTAACAAGGGTAAGCTTTCAGGTATTGCTACGGGTTTTACGGATCTGGATGAATGTCTTTCAGGTCTTCAGCCATCAGACTTTATTCTAATTGGTGCCAGACCTTCTATGGGTAAAACAGCATTTGTACTTAATATTGCGGAAAATGTCGCTGTAAAGCAGAAGATTGGTACTGCAATATTCAGTTTAGAAATGTCTAACATTCAGCTGATTAACCGAATGTTGTCCCTTGAAACAAATATCGAAGCTCAGAAGTTCAGAAAGGGTGATCTTACAGCTGCAAACTGGGATAACCTTATTGACGGTGCGGACACTCTTGCGGCTTCAAGCTTAATTATCGATGAAACACCAAGTATCAGTATCACTGAGCTCAGATCACGATGCAGAAAGTATAAGGCTGAATATGATATTGGTCTGATTATCATTGACTACTTACAGCTTATGACAGGCGGTGGAAAGAGCAATTCCAGACAGGAAGAGGTAGCGGAAATATCTCGTTCCCTTAAGGCTATCGCGAGAGAGTTAAATGTTCCTGTAATTGCCTTATCACAGTTATCACGAAGCCTTGAGTCGCGACAGGATAAAAGACCAATGCTCTCTGACCTGAGAGAATCAGGATCTATTGAGCAGGATGCGGACGTTGTAATGTTCATTTACAGAGATGACTATTATGACAAGGATTCAGAGCAGAAAAATATAGCTGAGATTATTGTAGCTAAGCAGAGAAATGGTCCGGTTCAGACTGTTAAACTTGGCTGGATACCACAGCAGACAAAATTTGTTAACCTTGCCCGTCCTCAGGATATGTAAGATAAATAAAAGAAAGTTCTTAAGACTATGTAGATTAAGTTCGGCATAATCTTAAAGACTTATTGTTTAAAAAGCATAAAAAAATACCTGACGGAAAATCCGCCAGGTATTTTTGTTTAATCCAAATTATTCAGCTGGGTTTGGAGCTGCAACCGGACAAACTGAAGCACAAGCGCCACAATCGATGCAGATATCTGCATCGATTACATGGATGCTTTCGCCTTCTGTAATAGCATCTACTGGACATGCGGCAATACATGCACCACAGTTAACGCACTCTTCATTAATTAAATATGCCATAACAATATACCCCCAAAATGTCATACAATTTATTTATTTCTTAACATGTTTTCATTATAACAAGTTAAAAAAATAATGCAATAAGTTGCCAAATGCTAACTTTAAAATTTTTTTTACTATCGCCGGCTTATAATATAATGTTAAAAAGTCGTGATTATTTAAAATAAAAGAGTAAAAATCTCGTGCATTATATAAAATAATAGTATAAAAATTTCGTGTATTATATAAAATAAAAGTATAAATATTTACTGTATTTTGATATATTAATCTAAATACAAAATATAAGAAAAGTAATTTTGAAAGGGCGAAAGCCCTTTATATTATGGTAAAAAATGGAAACGATAATAAAACAGGCACTTTTGGATTTGGCGGATGAACAGAATGCCGCAACAACAGCCGGACTTATTCCGACAGAGCATAAACCGGTATTGGGAATAAGAATGCCAATACTGAGAAATTATGCAGAAAATATTGTAAAGATAAGAAGATACAATGAGTATCTTGTTGATGAAGCAACAGATGAGTATCTGGAGGAAACATTACTCAGAGGACTAATTATAGGTTATGGTACTTTGAGAGAAAAAGAAGATGTAGTTATATCTTTGGAAATGTTGGACGAATACCTTCCGCTTATTGATAACTGGATGATATGTGATACATTTTGCAATACATTCAAAATCGCAAGCTTCCCTGAATATAGAGAAGAAGTACTTAACCATATTATATTTTTCTTACAGTTCGGTTCAGAATATGCTGAGAGAACAGCATTTATTCTTTATCTGAACCAGTTGCTTAAGTACGACTCTGACGGCAATAAGTTAAACAGATTAAAGACAGTGACACTTAAGGATATTGAATCTACAGACAGAGAAAGTGCCATGCTGGATAAATTTCTTCCATTTGCACTTAAGGATCTGGATGGAAGATTTTATTCCCAAATGGGAGCCGCATGGTTCTTAGCGGAAGCGTTTAATGTATATCCAGATAAAATCTGGCCGCTTCTTAAATCCGGTAAAAATATGGGAGTTGATAAGAAGACTTATTCTTTAACCCTCAGAAAGATTATTGAATCCAGAGTACCAAGTAAAGAAGTGAAGGAATTAATTAAAGAACTTAGACTTTCAGAGGCAGATAATGAGAGATAATAAAAAAGGAATGATACTTGCAGTTGATATCGGTAACTCAAATATTGTTATTGGCTGCATAGATGATAATAAAATATTTTTCGAAGAGAATATCGAAACAAGTATAAGAAAGACAAAGCTTGAGTATGCAATAATATTAAAGACACTATTTGAGCTTAATGACATAAGTCCTGAAGATGTGGATGGCGCCATTATTTCCAGTGTTGTGCCACCTTTAACAAATGTCATAAAAAGTGCCATTACAATGACAACAGATATTGATCCGCTTGTTATCGGGCCTGGAATTAAAAGTGGAATTGCAATTAAAATGGATGACCCAAGAACAGTTGGAAGTGATTTAATTGCAACTGCAGCGGGTGCGGCAGATGAATATGGTGCGCCTGTTATCATAATCGATATCGGAACAGCTACAACAATTACTATGGTAGATGATTCAAAGGCATACATCGGCGGTGTAATTATGCCGGGGGCTCAGGTTTCAGTTGACTCACTGGCTTCAAGAACAGCTCAGCTTCCAAGAATAAGTATAGAGGCACCTGAAAGAATAATAGGCAAAAATACTATAGGAAGTATGCAGAGCGGTATCATTTACGGAAATGCTTCCTGTATTGACGGTATGATTGACAGATTCGTAGAGGAGATAGGTATAAAAGAGCCTATCACTGTGGTAGCTACAGGTGGTTTGTCAAAGATTATCGTTCCACATTGTAAGAAAGATATTATTATAGATCAGGATCTTCTATTAAAGGGATTGAGAATAATTTATAATAAGAATATCTGATACGGATACGTGATAAGAATATTCAACGGAAATATTTGAAAGTCATATTGGATATGTATATTTTACGGAAATATCTAAGAATAAAAGAGCATTTAATAAGCGGATAACCCCGGATGATTATATGATTATTCAGAAGAGGATTTAGGCTTTTAAATGGCTCTTTTTTTGCTTTTATGAGATGAAAATGTAATTGTTTAGAGCTGGATTTTATGGTAAATTTCACGGTTTTAATACTCTTGTAGTGTGAAAAATCGAAATTGTATGTGATATAATTTTAGGCAAATAACGAGAAAAATAATGGAACTTTTAATGGTGTAATTATTTAATAATGCAATTATTATACTAAGGGATTACAAAACAGGGGATTATTTAACATTCTGACCCGGAAAGGCGAAATATGAAAAAAAAGGGACTCGCATTACTACTTTCATCAATTGGGGCAATGTCACTTGCGGCCTGTGGAGGCGGTGATAATGGTGGAAATGCTGCAGATACATGGTCGGTATTTGTATATATGTGTGGCTCCGACCTGGAGAGCGAATATGGAATGGGTACAGCGGACCTTGAAGAAATGATGGAACTTGCAGACAGCCCAAACGTAAATGTATATGTAGAAACGGGTGGAAGTACAGTCTGGCAGAATGAAGTTTCAAGCAATCAGCTTACACGTTACAAGGTGGAGCATGGTAAGTTAATAGAGCTTGAGACTCTTGATAATGCATCTATGGGTGAAGAGGACACACTGAAGGATTTCTTGGACTGGGGAAAAGATAATCACAGCTCCGACAAGGACATGCTTGTAATGTGGAATCACGGTGGTGGCATTAACGGCTTGTGTGTTGATGAAAACTATGACGGTGATCTTTTAACACTTGATGAATTCAAGAATGTTATGGATTCAAGAGATTATGGTTATGAACTGATGGGATTTGACTGCTGTCTCATGGCTAATATTGAAACCCTTAACATCGTAAAAGATGATGCCAGATATGTAGTTGCTTCTGAAGAAAGCGAGCCGGGAGGCGGATGGGCATATGATCAATTTTTAAAGAGTATAATTGAAACGCCAGATATAACCGGAGAGACTGTGGGTAGAAGTATATGTGATACATATTATGAACATTGCCGGGAGAATGATGTTGATTCAATGATCACATTGTCTGTCATCGAAACAGCTAAACTGGAGGCAGTTAATAAAGCTCTGGATGACTACATGGGCTATGTTAACGGACTTGTAAATAATACAGAAGAGTATGGTGAGTTTGTAAGAAGTGTCGGCAAGTCACAGAATTATGGTGGTATTTCCAGCGAAGAAGAAGGCTTCTACAATTTATTTGATATTGTAGATATAGCAGAAAATGTTGATAACGTTCCATCTGACAAAAAAAGTGCTCTTATTAATTCAGTCAGGGATGCTGTTGTGTACTGCATAAATGGCGTAGGTAGAAAGGGAGCCAACGGTATTTCAATATTTTATCCATATGTTCTTTCATATGATGCGGAAGGTTTAATTAATACATATGGATCTATTGCAGATTCAGGCAATTACAGCATTCTTCTGAATAATATAAAAAATGAAAATAATGCAAATGCTGTTGTAAATAATACAAAGTTAACAATTGCTGAAGCACCATTTTTAGATGATGACGGATATTATAAAATGAGATTTACTGACGATACGGCATATTTGCTGGATGATGCTGTATTAAATATCTACATACCTTCTGAAGATGGCCTAATATGGATGGGATCTGACAGACAGGTTGTCGCAGATGAGGAAACAGGTTACATTCAGGAATGCTTCGAGGGTTATCTTCCTATGCTGAATGGTGAATTTATCTCATATTATGTATATGATGCGGGAGAAGATTATATATTATATAACGTCCCTGTTATATTAAATAGTAAAGAGACAACATTGAAGCTTATGTGGGATAACACTACAGGAGACGGGGAATATACTATTCTTGGAACAAGAAATGATGAGAATAATGAAAAGGAAATTATTCCTCTCAAGGCCGGTGATAAATTAACACCTATCTATTATATATATGGCTATGACAGTGATGAACCTCAGATTATGGAGGGATACGAAATAATCTGCACAGGAAATGATGTAGTAGAAGATGTGGATGTATCACTCAATTCAGAATACTATATTACATTCGTATATAAAGACATTTACGGTAATACTGAAGAAAGCGATTTAATGAATGTTCAGTATTCAAGAATAGATGAATGATGGAATAATAAAAGAACATAAGACTGAACTCAGATGTAATAACTTAGTTTTATGAATATTATTTGTAAGTAAAAAACAGAGTTCAAATGTAAAATAAAATAAAAACCTGGCGTTTACATTACCTAAACGTCAGGTTTTTATTTTTATATTAGTAATCGTACAATATATGATTTCCGATTATTACATAACTTGAATAGTTATTTGGTCTTCCTGTGTACATATGGAAGAAATGGTATGGAACGTTACGATGTCCGTTAAGAACTTCCTTAGCTGCTCTTACGCAGTCTGCATTTGCCAGATTATTAGTAAGTGCAAGCTCAAATCGTCCACTGGCTACAGGAGTAAACTGTCCGCTCTGATAGATAACACCTGATATGGTATTAGGGAAATATGGGCTTGCAACTCTGTTCATAACGACGCTGCCTACCGCAACCTTACCTTCATACGGTTCGATACCTGCTTCAACATATATAATTGCAGCCATCATATCTAACTCAGATGTAGTATATGAACCGCCGGAGTTACCACCTGAATTACCGCCGGAATTGTCTCCGGAACTGCCGCCGGAATTTCCACTTGAGTTACCGGAATTATTATTCTGGTTTTTAATGGATTCGAGATAAGCCTGTCTTTCAGCTTCTTCTCTTGCCTGCTTTTCTGCTTCTAACTTAGTCTCATATTCCTCAGCCTGAGCTAAAAGCTTGTTGAGGTTTTCATCAGATATGGTGAGTTCAGATGTTTTATCAGCAACCATATTTTTAAGATTTTCAGCCTCAGCAAGGGCTTCATTTTTAAGCTGATTAAGAGCTGTCATTTCCCTTGTAACAGTATCTTTTTTATCTGCAATCTCTTTTATTGTATTGGCTAACTTTGAAATCTGATCCTTATCATAATTTACGATATTCTGAACATACATTGTTCTGTTGAGAAAATCATCGAAGTCTTCAGATGAAAGTATGGCTTCATAAATGGAGCCTCTTCTGTTCTCATATGAATATTGAATTCTCAGCTTCATTGCTTCATACATTTCCTGCTGGTCTTTTTCAAGGTCAGCTATCTGAGCAGATATATCGGAAATTTCATTCTGCTTTTCATTTATGTCTGCAGTTATGGATGATATTTTCTGGCTTGATTTATCTATTTCGCTGTTAAGAGAGCTCAATTCAGAAGAAATGCCTGACTGCTTTTCTCTTAATTCATCAATAAGCTTATTAGTATTATCCAGGCTTTCCTGAAGTGATTCAGCGTGAGTGCTCTTAGGAGCATTGAAAATACTCACTGCTGTTATACCGAGGGCTGTAGTTATTATCGCAGCTATTTTTATAGATTTAAATTTCAACTTTACCCTCCTTCAATTTATATTTATACATTAATTTACATAAGTTATACATTCAAAATTATAACATATTTTTAATGTTACGAGAAATTATGTTAGCGTAATATCTTACTTGGATTATGTAAAAAATAGTAAGATGTTATTGGTATATTTTAAACATTCGCAATTTAGAGAGTTGATTTAAGAAACAAATCAACATTTGCAATTTTTATTTGGGTACTATGGGTTAAAAACCCTGAATTTTAATAGACATCTGATTATATAAGGAGGAAATAATTATGTACGATATGATTATTATCGGAGCAGGTCCTGCAGGAATCAGCGCCGTAGTTTACGGTAAGAGCAGAGGCAAGAAAGTTCTCGTACTTGAAAAGCTTATGTCTTTTATTGCTAGTTATGAAGATTGACTTTAAATATATACAAATATATAATACTGGTTACCTTAAGCTAACCTACATTATATATAATTGATTGAAAGGAGGTGGCTATTGTGGAAACAAAGAATTTTTCCTTTGATTTGGACACTTATAAAAATATCCTCCGGAAATCCAGCCTTTTTCGTGATATTCCAGAGGATAAATACGGGGCTGTATTAAATTGTTTACAGGCGAGAATAGAATATTATCCGGCCGGAACTCCTATCGTAAATGCAGGTGACAGGGATTTCTATGCCGGAATGCTGTTGGATGGCAGCCTTGAGGAATTTATATACGATGAAAATGTCAATCCGGTCAGTATCAGCCATTTAGAAAGTGGTTCCATTTTTGGAGCAGAGCTCACTTGTGGCAATACATTAGCAAGCCAGTATTATCTTAATGCATCTGTTGATTCTAAAGTTCTGCTTTTGGACTTTCAGATTCTTCTTAATACATCAACACTCAGCTGTCCAAATCGTATGCAGGTAACTGCTAATCTGCTTCAGGAATTTGCAAATCAGATTACATTTTTTAATACGAAAGTGCGTATTTTAAGTCAGAAAAAATTACGCAATAAAATCAAAGTTTATTTACAGACGCAGGAGATTTCTGAAGATGGGACGATTCAGATTCCATTTTCCAGAAATAAAATGGCTGAATTCCTATATGTTGATCGAAGTGCGCTATCCAGAGAACTCTGTCGAATGCGTGACGGTGGAATACTTGCATTTTCCGGTTCTAAAATTACTATAATAGACCGTAATTTTTTAATAGAATGAGATTTTATGTAAAGAAAATAAAGATATGTTGCCATAGCAACAGACGAAGATATATGACTTGGTTAGAATGTTCCTTATTAGTTAGTTACAACTAACTAATAAGGATTTTTAAAAAAGGTATTTACAAAATATTTAAGGAGAGTCATATGAAGAAAACATATTTGTCAATTTTACTGGCTGGTTGCCTGGCAACACCGATTTTAGCAGGATGTGCCCATAATGAAAATGCATCATCAAATGTATCAGCTTCTGAAACCGCTGATACACAGGAAGTTGATCCTAACGGAACACATACTGTTGTCGACCATGCCGGTAATACTGTTGAGGTTCCAAACACCATTAATAAAGTTGTTATTGATCAGATTCCAATCCTCTCAACATATACAGCATATTTTGAGGGAAATGCACCAAAGATTATTGGATACTGTGGCTCATTTAAAGATACAATCAGTAAGACTGTTTTAAAGAATATTGCGCCTGAACTCATGGAATCTGCAGATACGGTTTATGCTCAGAGTGATTTAAATATCGAAGAGATTATAAATCTTAAGCCGGATGTAATTTTATATAATGCCGGTAATAAAGAGCATGCTCAGATTCTTCAGTCCAGTGGAATCCCATGTATTGGTTTTGAAACTGTAGGCGGAGACAATCAGGCTGATCCTCTGGTTATTTATCAGGAGTGGCTGGAACTTTTGGAAAATATTTTCGGTGAAACCGGTAAAATGGATAAATTTAAAGCAGCCGGAAATAAAATTATTGAGGATGTAGAATCCCGCATTGCAAAGATTCCAGAGAGTGAACGTCCAAGTGCCATGATTTTATGGAAGTATGCAAATGGAGTACCTCAGGTATCTGGACAGGGAACATTTGGCAATTCATGGCTTAAGCATCTTGGTGTTACTGATGTTGTAGCATCAGAGGCTAAAGGATTTGCACAGGCCAGTATGGAGCAGATATACAAATGGAATCCGGATATTTTGTTCCTTGATGGACCGGGACTCTTACCATTAAAAACAGAAGATGTACTGAATAATAAAGTAGAAGGTGCAGATTTTTCTACATTAACAGCCGTAAAAAATAAACGTGTATACGATACAACTCTTGGTATGTGGAACTGGTTTACTCCAAACCCTGATGCACCATTAGTACTTGCATGGATGGCATGTAATACTTATCCGGAAGCATTTGCTGATTATCCATTGGAAGATGTCATCCGCCAGTATTACCATGACTGGTACGACTATGACATAACAGATGAAGAAATGCAGGAGATGTTACAGTATTAATGAAAAATAATTGCTTAATAAAAAAAGGGAGATTCACGCCCTTAGCCGTTATTTTGATGTTTGTATTACCTGTTGTAATCGGATTGGGGTGTATATGCGTTGGGCGAATGGAAATTCCAATTTCAGATGTGTTTAAGACTATTGGAGCCATATTTACCGGTCAGGAAACTGATGTACAGAACTATTCAATTATTGTGAATTTGCGTTTACCACGTATTTTAATGGCAATTATAGTTGGTGCAGGTCTGACATGTGCAGGTAATACATTCCAGTCGCTATTTTCCAATCCGCTGGCAACACCGGATATTCTCGGTGTTACAAGTGGAACATGTGTAGGTGCAATACTGGCCATTATTTTATCCTGTGGCATACTGGGAACACAGCTGATTGCTCTGGCTTTCGGACTGGTATCGGTTTTATTTACCATAAAGATTGCAGGAAGAAATAAAAATGGTTCCATGATTTACCTTGTGCTTGCCGGAGTAATTGCATCATCGCTGTTTAATGCGATTGGATCACTTTTAAAATATACTGCAGATCCTCAGGATAAATTGCCGGAAATCACTTACTGGCTTATGGGAAGCTTTACAAGTGCAACTTATCAAAAGCTTTTGATTGGCTCTCCACTTATTATAGTTGGTATTGTGATTATTTATCTTCTTCGCTGGAGATTAAATATCCTTGCACTTAGCGAGGACGAAGCAAAAGCAAGTGGAATTGATCTGAAAAAAACAAGGATGATTTTTATTCTTGCCTCTACACTTATTACTGCATCTGCGGTATCTATGTGTGGACAGATTGGCTGGATAGGACTTTTAATTCCACACTGTGCCAGAATGCTGGTTGGCAGCAACAATCGTTATGTTGTTCCGCTTAGCATAAGTCTTGGTGCCAGCTTTATGATACTCATCGATACACTTTCAAGATCACTCACTGTAATTGAGTTGCCACTTTCAGTACTGACAGCGATTATTGGAGCACCTGTATTTATTTTATTATTAAACAGGAGTAAATTGCGATGATTTTAGAAATTGAACATGGATGTTTTGGATATCCTAAACAAAAAGAAATCTTAAAAGATATCAATCTTCATTTAGAAAAGGGACATATACTGTCAGTTCTCGGACCAAATGGAATCGGAAAAACGACATTACTTAAATGTATGATGGGTCTGCTTCCATGGACAAGTGGAAGGTCCCTTTTAAATGGAGAGGATCTGCATAAAATGAAATCAAAAGATGTTTGGAATACAATTTCTTATATTCCGCAGGTCCATAACTTTTCTTTTTCATATACGGGGCTGGAGATGGTTATGCTTGGAAGAAGCTCACATCTTGGACTCTTTCAGCAACCGGGAGTCAAAGAGATTGAAATGGCAGAAGCAATGATGGAAAAAGTCGGCATTAAGCATCTTGCAAATAAAGATTGTAATCGTATAAGCGGTGGTGAGTTACAGATGGTTTTAATTGCAAGAGCTTTAATCAATGAACCTGAGCTCATAATTTTAGATGAACCAGAGACCGGGTTGGATTTTCATAATCAGATTCTGGTACTAAATATGATTGAGCGTCTGGCTCACGAGGAAGGCATAAGCGCCATTATGAATACTCATTATCCGACTAATGCCATGCGCATTGCTGATGAAGCTTTTATGATGAATCGCAAAGGTAATCATTTTTATGGGACGACGGACAGTATTCTCAGTGAAAGCAATATTTGTCGGACATTTGACGTTAACGTTATAGTTGATGAAGTCAGATATCAAAATCAGCGGATTCGAAATATTATTCCTGTATCATTAACCGAATAAAAGTATATTAATATTTTTATCTGTTTCTTTTCAGTAAAGATGATATTTCAGGATAAAACGGGATATGTATTAATATCAGAGTGAAGAAAGGTATCATATTATGAATCATGTGTTTACAATTGAGCAAATGCGCCCGATCCGTGACGGAATGACTATATCAAGA
>OLOA01001522.1_pt1 | contig 22898 bp, 12 predicted proteins | sample 1672201 | NCBI WGS metagenome assembly OLOA01 (sample SAMEA3136658, study PRJEB25190) | human gut metagenome
ACAACGTCTATCAGTTCCTGCTCTACTTCGACAAGCTGTACGACCAGTTCACCGATCTGGAGAAAAAGACCTTCATGAACAGCTTCATCGAGCGCGTGGAGATTTACCCAGAGCGCCAGAGCGACGGACACATCATAAAGCGCATCGAATTCCGTTTTCCCGTGTATTTCAAGGGCTCGGAGATCAGCGGACTTTGTTGGGACGAAACGGATATGTCGGAGACGGTATGTGCATTGTCCAAACTTCAAGAGGGGAAAACATATCGAGATTGAAGCATTTGGGAATGATTTAACTTCAACATAAGGAAAACCCGAAGCAGCACTGGAAAGGTACTGCTTCGGGTTTTTAGTGTTTATCCTTATATGCTTCGCCCCATGCCCGCATGGAATCCAGAATAGGTTTCAGGCTTTTGCCAAGTTCGGTCAGCGCATATTCCACCCGCAGCGGCACTTCGGGATAAACCGTGCGGGTGATGATACCATCGGCTTCCATCGAGCGCAGGCTGTCCGTCAGCACCTTCTGGCTGATTCCCTCCAAGTCCTTTTTCAGTTCATTGAACCGCCACGGACGGGCCAGCAGATTTCGTATGATAAGCAACTTCCACTTGCTTCCAATCAGCGCCACAGTAGTTGCTACCGGGCAAGCGGGCATTTCTTCTTTTGTCAGCATCGCAGCACCCCCAATAGTTCAAATTATAATGTTACATCTAAATTATAATACAGTGCACTCTAATTTTCAAGCAGTTACTTTCAGGTGAGCTGTGTTGCTTCTTGTGCCCCAGTAATCAATTTGTGCGTACTTGTGGCTGGGCATTGGTCTGTACCTGGAAAAGCAGAAGGACGGCAGCTGCATCAGGAATATGGTGTTTGCATTCCCTGTTCCAGTGAGCGGTCAGAAAGTGAAAGAACTTTCCTTGGAAAATGAAGCAACAGTCGAAATGGTATGCCTCTTAGTTCTGAGAAATCCAACGGCACATATCAACATGGATGTGGATGTGGACGAAATGGTGCAAAAAAGGCTCTTCACGGAATCTTGTTGGTTGCCCCAAGATTCCGCGGAGAACCAAGTGATGTGAGAATTACTCCGTAATGTAGGTGTACCGCATGCTGTAGTTCTTTGCGTACTGCTCAGCGGCGGAGTCCGGCAGGACTTCCAAGACAAGGTTTGGGCAGTTATAGAAAGGCAAGTAGCCAAAACTTGTTAGATTGCGAAGATTGCCCAGCAATGCAAGCGACTCGCATCCGGAGAAGGCAGATTGATTGACGCTTTCCAAACTGCCCAGATTCGGAATTGAGGTCAACTTTTTGCATTGGTTGAACCCGTATGATCCGATAATGGTTACGTTGCTCAAATCGCCGATGCTTACCAAAGAGGTGCAGCCATCAAACGCCTCATATGGAATCTCCTTCAGGCTGCTTAAATCACCGACGGTTTCCAGCGCAGTGCATCCCATGAAACACTTTTGCCCCATTGACTCCAATTTGGGCATATCGCCGATTGATTTCAGCGAGATACAGCCTGTATAATGGCTGCCGTACCCAAATACGCCCTCGCCAAGGCTCACCAGATTATCTAAGTGTTCAAGACGTTCCAAACTGGAGCAGCCAGCAAAAGCAAAATGTTCGATGGCTGTAACACTGCTTAAATCGCCCAGGCTGACAAGCAATGTGCAGTTGAGAAATGCATTATCCCCAATGGCGGTTAATTTGTCAGACCAGTCAACGCTGACCAACGATGCACAGTGTGCAAAGGCTCCGGATTCCAAGCGCGTCAAGCTGTACAAATCATCAACATGCTCCAGTGCACTGCAGCCGTTAAAAGCACCTTTCCCGATAGTTTCCAAGTTGTGCAGGGAACCGATACTCTTCAGTGCAGTACAGCCCATAAATGCATACTGACCGATGCTGGTGATCTTGTCAAGTTCATCAACGTGTTCCAAGGCGCTGCAATTCACAAAACCGTTAGAATCAATGGATTCGACATTACGCATGTTGCCGACACGCACAAGCGAAGAGCAGCCTTCAAATGCGTAAGAATCAATCGAAGTTACGCTGCTCATGTTGCCTACGCTCTCTAATGCGGTGCAGAAGCCAAAGGTGGAATATCCGATGGATGTGACTTTGCTTAAATCGCCAATGGTTTTCAGCGCTTTGCAGCTATTGAAGGCACAAGTGCCGAGTGTTGTGACATTGGTCAGATTCCCGACGCTGGTTAAAGCGGTGCAGTCAGCGAATGCACTGCTGCCGATGCTATTCAGCCGGGGCAGTTCAGGAAGGCTGGTCAATGCTTTGCAATTAGAAAACGCATATTCGCCGATGGTGCGGACGTTGGACATGTCCCCGATACTCGCCAGCTTGCTGCAGCCATAGAATGCATCTTTCCCAATGCTGGTAGCGCTGCTTAAATCGCCGACTGAAAGAAGATCCTTCAAACAGTAGAACAGCTTGTCAGGAACAGCCTTCAAGCTGCGTAAATCGCCAACCGTGGTTAGCGCAGTGCAGCCATCAAACACCTTGTCGCTGATGCTTGTCACACTGCTTAAATCACCAACGGTTTTCAGCGATTTGCAATTGCGGAATGTCTCTCGATTCAAGACGGTCAGCTTTTCCAAGCCGCTAATGCTGGTCAGCGATTCACAGCCGTAGAAGGCACCATACGCGATGCGCGTAACATTGCCGAGTTCCCCGATGCTTTGCAGGGAAGTACACTGCTTGAACGCATTTGCGCCGATGAAAGTAACGCTGCTGAGACTGCCGACGGTTTTCAGCGAAGTGCACTGATAGAAGGCGTTTTCGCCGATGGAAGTAACGCTGCTGAGATCTCCGATGCTTTCCAGTGACGCACAGGCATAGTCTTTTGACATGCCTTCGTCCGGAATCCAACGGCTGGAAACACCAAAGGCAGAGTCGCCGATGCTTTCCAAATGGGGCATATCACCAACCCGAACCAAGGAGGTGCAGCCTACAAAAGCACTATCGCCAATACTTGTTACATTGCTCAAATGCTCCATGGATGTGAGCGATTCGCAATCTCTGAAAGCGTAAGCACCAATAGTGGTTACATTATCGGTGATATCAAGTGTTTCCAACGCATAGCATCCGGAGAATGCGTATACGCCAATGCTCGTCACATTCTCCAAACCTTCTACGCTTTGCAGATTGGAACAGCCGGCAAATGCGCTATCCGGAATGGCAGAGATGTTCGTTAGACCACTAATAGTGGTCATGGCGCAGAACTCGAAAGCACCACTGTCGATGCTTGTTACGTTGCTTAAACCCTCAATGTTTACAAGTGAGTTACAACCTGAAAATGCTTCCGCCCCAATGTGGACGTCATTTCCTCCGATTTCAAGCGTATTCAACTGACAATCGTAGAAAGCCCATCTTCCAATCTTTTTAATATTGTCTAAGCTGCTGATTTCTTTGAGTGAAGTGCAATACCCAAAAGCCCAATCCCCAATTGTTGTGACATGCTGCAAACTTCCGATTTCTGCTAAAGACGCGCAGCTGAAAAAGGCTGAATCACCGATTTGTTCGACATTAGAAATGTCGCCAATACGCTTCAGTGAATCGCAATATTGTTCTGTTCCATCGTCCCAACTGATACTGTATGAAAAAGCAGACGCGCCGATACTTTTCAGATGGGGCATATCACCGAGCTGCGTCAGTGATTTGCAGCCTGCAAAAGCAGATTCGCCAATGCTCGTCAAAGAAGTCAAATCCCCAACATCTTGCAGTGAAATGCAGTTATAGAACGTGAAGTCGCTGAGATTTGTCACATTCTCCAGCCCCTGCAACTTTACCAGCGCCGTGCATCCATCGAATGCGTGCGCGCCAATCTCTGTCACGCTGCTGGGAATCGTGATCTCTTTCAGGCTCGTGCAGCCCGAGAAGGCGTAATCCCCGATGGCAGTTACAGAATCAGGAATTTTCACGCTGACAAGGCTCGTGCTGTTTGCAAACGCATATTCATCAATGCGTTTTACGTTTGCGGAAATTTCGTAAGTCGCGACATTTCCGCCGCTTGGAGCGTCCGCGCTGTCCGCCAGTGCGGGTAGGACCAGACAGCTTCCGATCAGCAGACTGGTCAGCGTAATCGTCAAAAGTTTCTTGGATTTCATGTGTATCAACCCCTTTCTCGATTTCCAGCATACAGCAATTTCAAGAAAAAGTCAATAGAAGAATCAAGAAAATTAAGGGAAAATACAGAAACTAAATCGAATGCTATGCCATGCACCGTCAAATCAATAAGATGCTAATACTATATTCAGAAAAAATTGTCAAGAAACGATTACCAATCATGTTGACAAGCTGGGAAAACCTGCGTATAATAAATATGGAAAACTGGCAGTTTACAACAGGGAAAAAACGGATGGAGGAGAATTGCACATGAAACGTTGGAAAGTCACATTCGGACTGTTCTTGCTTCTTTTTGCGCTGGCAACGACAGTTGCTTGCGCAGAGACAAAGGAAGCGAAAATGGATTGGAACGATCGGACTGTCATTTTTGCCCAGCCGGGGGAAACAATCCACTTTACTTATGATGTCCCAGAAGATTTCGTTGTGACAAAAGAGGAATGGCTGTGGTATTTCGCTTATACGGATGGTCACGGCTCTTTTGGCAGTGGTTCTAATGATGATGAATATGGTGCAACTCACTTTGAAAGCTACACTTATGAGCCAACAGGAATCCACGTCGAATGGGATGGAAAAGGAAGTATTTCACTTTCTGCAAATGAAATGGTGCGTATTCAACTGCGTTTAAATGGATATGAATATCTATATGCATATGTGCTTGTTGCTGACCCGGCAGAGTACTATACCTATGAGATTCAGAATGGGGAAGCGACGATTACAGGATATAACAAAGAACTGCTGAGGAGCAAGGTGCTGATTCCAGAAGAAATTGAAGGGTACCCGGTAACGTCTATCGGCGACCGCGCGTTTTACGATATGCCATCGGGCATCGGTCAGGATTTTTACATTCCGGACACTGTAACAACCTTTGGTGAGGAAGCCTTTGCAAGCAGTGCCTATCTTGATGCGGTTCGGATGCCGCAGAAGTTGACGAAAATGGGTGAGGGTGTATTTGCGGCATGTTTGCAAATGCACTTCTTGGAAATTCCTGATTCGTTGACGGAAATTCCAGACGACGCCTTTGCAAACTGCTGGGGCTATGGATCTGCAAGAGATTACAGTGTTGAGCAGTGCATCGGCAAAAACGTGACCAAAATCGGTAAAGGCGCGTTCGGTGGATGCTGGAATATGGGGAGAGCTTGGGGCGATGGTCGTCTGCCTGAAAAGCTCGAATCCATTGGGGAAGGCGCATTCCAGTATTGCTACACGATAAAGAAGCTGCAAATCCCGGCTGGTGTGACGGTCATTCCTGACCGCACATTTCAGGGCTGCGAAAGACTGGAATCCATTCAGATTGATGGCGATATTACGATGATTGGTGCGGAAGCCTTTGACGGCTGTGTTGCGCTGACTTCGATGCCGCTGTCGAAATCGCTGTCCCTGATTGGAGCGGATGCATTCCGTGACTGCACGGCGCTGACGGATTTCCAGCTGGCAGAGGGAAACACGCATTTTCAGGTGCAGCAGGGCGCGCTGATGACGGCAGATGCCACGCGGCTGCGACTTATGCTGCCAGCGCACCGCAGCAAAGCTTTGTCATGCCAGAAACGCTGACACAGATTGATGATGGCGCACTCAAAAACCTGCGCTATCTGGAAACGCTGACCTTCCTGCCGACTTTCAGCGATTATCAGGCAGGCATGTTTGAAAATGCAACGGGCTTGAAGACGGTGAATTTCGGCGAAGGTACGCTGACGGCGATTCCTGACCGATTCTTCAAGGGCTGCACGTCGCTTGTTTCGCCCAATGCGTTCACGGGCGTGACGTCTGTTGGCGAATCGGCATTTGAAGGCTGCACGGCGGTGCAATCGCTGTCGTTTGATGATTCGCTGTCGAACATCGGCACAAAGGCGTTCCAGAACTGCAAGGCACTGGAAAGCGTGCATATTCCGGACAGCGTAACGAGCCTGAGTGCAGCGGCGTTCCGGAATGACGTTTCCTTGACGGAATTCCAGATGCCGGAGCGCCTCCATACCGTCTCCGCGTCGGCGTTCAGCGGCTGCACGTCGCTGAAAACGGTGACATGGAGCAAGTATCTGCAAACCATAGAAGCAAATGCGTTTGAAAATACGGCCCTGACGGAAATTATCTTCCCGGAGAGCCTGACCAGAATCGGTGCGTATGCGTTTGCGGGCATTGGCACGCTGGAAAGCATCGTCCTGCCGGAAAATTTGAATACGATTGGTTCGTCTGCTTTTTCTGGCACTGGGATTCAGACGCTGAAGCTGCCCAAGAACGTCACGACGCTGGGCAACGGCGCATGGATGAACTGTGCCGCCCTGCGGGAAGTTCAGTGGGACGCCGCAGTGACGAAAATCCCGGCGAGCACGTTTGAACACTGCACTGCGCTGACCCAAATCGAGCTGCCGGACGGCATTGTGGAAATTGGCGCAAGGGCATTCAGCGGCAATGAAAGCCTAACCAATGTGACTTTGCCGCGCACGGTGCGGCGCATTGAAAGTGCCGCTTTTGAGGGATGCAGGGCGCTGACGGACATTCTGCTCTGGCCGGACGTGGAGGAAATCGCGGCGGATGCTTTTGCGAACTGCGAGAATCTGACCATCCGCGGCTGGAAGGGGTCTGCCGCTGAAAAAGCAGCCACGTCACAGGGCGTGAATTTTGCCGCGGCGGATCAGGAGATTTCCTACACGCTCAATGCCACGCAGGATGGCTATCTTGTCAGCGGCTGCGATGAAAACGCGGTACTGCTGGTGCTTCCGGCTGTGCATAACGGGCTGCCCGTGGTCGGTACTGCGGAAAACGCCTTTGCAAACTGCAAGTACCTGCAAGAAGTGCGCGTGGAAGCGGAAAGTGTGTATTTGCAGGTTTGTGACGGCATCCTGATGGACGCGACAGGTAAAACGCTGCTGCTCTATCCGGCACGGCGCGCAGGAGCGGATTTGGTGATTGACGAAAACGTGACCGCCATTGCGGACTATGCGTTTGCCTACTGCCAGAATCTGCGCAGCCTCACCATCGGTACGCAGGTGGAGACGATTGGCGACCATGCGTTTGAAGCAGTGAACGATGCCCTGTGCCTTGTTGTGCAGGATGGCAGCCCGGTGCAGCTGTGGGCGAGCGCACACGGGGTGCGCTATGCCAGTGAAAGCACATCGTTTACCTATCGCCTTGAAGGGGACAAAGCGTATATTACGGGCTATACGGGCACGCTGCCGGAGACGGTTGTTCCGGCAGTGATTGACGGATACCCTGTCTATGCGATTGAAAACCTCCGCAGCCCGATTCTGACGCACGTTGTTGTCAGCGAAGGAATTGTGGAAATTGGGGAATCGGCGTTTCAAAGCAACTATACTGGTAATCTGTTGAGTGTGAGTTTGCCGCAGAGCGTAAAGAAAATTTCAGATTTTGCTTTCGCTGGACAGCAGTATTTACAGGAAATCACATTTGATGGTGTGGAGAAAATTGGTCGAGGCGCTTTTAGCAGCTGCACAAAACTGACACAAATTACATTGCCGGATACGCTGACAACGATTGGCTGGAGAGCGTTTGAATCTTCTGGCTTGACGTCGCTGACGATACCGGTCAATGTAACCAGCCTTGGAGACTCTTTCATCACAGACTGTTCAGCGCTGACATCGCTGTATGTAGCCGAAGGAAATCCAACCTATGAGATGGAGGACGGATTGCTTTACGACATTCCTGCAAAGACGCTGCGCTATGCTCTGCCGGATGTGTCGGGGGATGTAGTGATTCGTGACGGCACGGTGCGCATTGGCGACGATGTGTTTAAGGAACATGCGATAACATCTGTTCAACTGCCGGATTCTTTGCAGAAAATTGGGAATTGCGCATTCCAGTTCTGCAAGGAACTGAAGGAAATTACCTTCCCGGAAGGGCTGATAACGATAGATGGTTTGGCGTTTGCCTACTGTACACAACTGGAAAATGTTGTGCTGCCGGAAGGATTAAAGAGCTTGGGCGACAGCGCATTCTACGCCTGCGCCGGTTTAACAGAAGTAACGGTACCTGAAGGCGTTACATGGATGAGCGGAACATTCTCCTATTGCACCTCCTTGCGCACTTTGAATCTGCCGGATAGCTTGACCGGCATGTATAATGGCGTTGTAGAAGGCTGCAATTTGCTGGAAACGCTGCACTTGCCTGCTAAACTGGCGGGCATCAGCGGCGAGTGGCCCAGCAAGCTGAAAACGATAACGACAGCGTTTGGTTCTGTGCGCTATGTATCCGAAGACGGTATCTTATATGATACGCAGGACAACAGCATCTTGTTTGTGAATGCGTCGATTACGGGAAATGTAACCGTTCGTGATGGCATCACGACAATTGGCGCAGGGGCGTTCAAGGGCAGAAAAGGCTTAACGAGCGTCACGCTGCCGGAAAGCTGCACTGTCATTGATTCTTATGCTTTTGAAAACTGCACAGCACTAACGGATATCAACTTCCCGGAAAAATTAGAGTTGATTGGACGAAATGCATTCTACAATTCCGGCATTACATCGCTGAAACTTTCGCAGCCGGGTCTTCACGTTGGGAGTTTTGCATTTACTGATTGCCATCAGCTGAAGTCTGTGGAAATCACATCGACGGACTTTGACTTGATGGAGTGGGCATTTGCAAGATGTGAAAATTTGGAGACAGTAATTCCGCCGCCGCAGGTTTTCCGCATGGAAGGCGGATGCTTCACGGAATGCACGTCCCTGACTACGGTCGTTTTGCCGAAGAACATCACGTTCGTGCATGGCTTTAAGGACTGTACGTCCCTGAGAACTATTGAAATTCCGGACAGTGTGACGAGCATCGGCTATGAAGCATTTGCAAACTGCAAGTCGCTGGAAAGTATTCATCTACCGGATGGGGTAACGAACATTGGTGGACTTGCGTTTGCGCAGTGCTATGCGCTGAAAGAAATCAATCTTCCGGATTCGCTGACCACGATCGGAGAAGAAGCATTCCTAGGAGTTCCGATTGCTGAAGTTGTCATCCCGGCAAATGTGACCGAAATCGCGGACTGGACATTCTATTATAATGGAGAACTCCATTCGCTGACGCTCCCCGATGGCTTGAAGAAAATTGGCGCGAATGCTTTCTGTGGAGCGTCCAAGCTCCAATCGGTGGAACTGCCGGAAAGTTTGGAGGAAATAGGGGATGCCGCGTTCCGTGAGAGCGGGCTGACCTCGATTACCATTCCAGGTAATGTGAAGCGCCTTGGCGGCGCATTCATTTACTGCAAGAATTTGGAGAAGGTCTCCATTGCCCCCGGCGTTGAAACGATTGGTGCTGACGCGTTCTTGGAATGCTCGAAGCTGACGGAAGCAACGCTTACCAGTTCTGTTACGACTATCGAAGGCGGCGCGTTCTACGGCTGCAAGGCGCTTCAAACCATTAGCGGCGGTGCGCTCATTCAGTCCATTGGCGAACATGCCTTCACGAGCTGCGAAAACATTGAGGAAATCAATATTTCGCCGAATTTGACGGAAATTTCAGACTATGCATTTGATGGCTGCAAGAAACTGAAGCGCGTTTCGCCGTCGGCGGAGCAGAAGGGCGTTTCTCTGCCGCATGTGAAGTACATCGGCGAGCGGGCATTCAACGTCTGCAAAGCAATTCCGTCCTTCTCTCTGGGCGATTCGCTGGAAACGGTCGGGGATTATGCGTTTGCTTCTACGTCCGTTACGTCCATGTATTTCCCGGATACCGTGAAGCAAATCGGCATCAATCCGATGTGGATGAATTATGCCATTCTGTCCGTGCATTTGCCGAAATCACTGACGGAAATCCCGCAGGGGATGTTTGCGCAGGCCGCGCGGATACAGACGCTTACCATCCCGCAGGGTGTGCGCAGCATTGGCACACAGGCATTCCACGGCAATGTTGCTTTGGCAGCGCTGAAACTGCCGGATGGCTTGGAGCGCATCGGCGCAAATGCATTTGGAAACGCGATACTGCTGCTGGAAATTCCGGCATCGGTTACGGAAATTGCGGATGATGCGTTCAGCGAAGCGGTTGTGGAATTCTACACGCCGTCGGGCAGCGCGGCGCATCAATACGCGCTGGCGCATCAGATTCCTGTGCATTTGGATGAGTCAATTCCGGCAGAATACCTCGGCACGGCTGAACAGATGGCAGCAAAAATTGTCGCGCAGGTGATTACGGATGACATGACCGACTATCAGAAGGCAGAAGCGCTGGTAGACTGGATGCTCAGCGAAACGAAGCTGTCAGACATGCTGCCGCACACATATAGCGGCAAAATGGTGCTTGTCCAGCGTAAAGGTACGCGCTGGGGCTGGGCAGTTGCATACAAAGCACTGCTGAACGCGGCAAATGTTACCAATGGTATCTACTTCAACGCGAAGGGCATTGTTGAAGGCGAGGGCATTGGTGATCAAAGCTCGGTGTTTGTTTCTTATTTTGACGGCGATGCCGTGAACATGATTCAAATTGACGGGCAATGGTACTTTACGCACCCGGCATTTGTGGAACATTTCGGAAAAGCACGCTACTTCATGCTCAATCGAGAAACGTATCGCTTGTCGTTCGGGGATGATCCGAAAGTGAAAGACTGCGACAACTACGACCAGACCTTCCTCTATCAGGCGTACTCCAAGGATGTTGAGGCGGAGGTTGTGGCGCAGGCATCTGCGTCCTTTACAGAGGGGAAGAAGCTGGTGTATGCGGAAGTTCAGCCGATTGAGGAGCTGATGGATGCGAGTTATGCGTATGTGCTGGACTTCGCAGGGCGGCATATGGATACGCTGGGCTGGCAGAACGCACAGGGCGAATTTGAGCCGACTATCATTGGCACAAACAACGGCTACTGGCTCAGTGACGACCTGACGGGCGAGTATGCGCAAGTGACGGTGAATACGCAGACGCTCTATCCGTATGGCGCGGAAGTGCGGCTGGATGATCCGGAATACACGGCGATGCTGTGCGACTGGAATGTGGATGGCACGCTGACGCTGACGGAAGGCACCGAAGAAGCAAACGTGGCGCTGTTCACCATAGAAAGGGGAGAAGATATAGAAAAGAAACAGACCATTACTGGCAGAAAGGTCTATCATGCAACCTTCACCCCGAACCTGTGCCAGTACATTGACACGCTGGCACCGACGGAATTTGACTTGGTGCTGGAATGCCAGCTGCCGCCCATTCGTGATGCTGCACAGCTGGTGGACAACAAGCTGACGCTGACGCTTTCGGATTCGCACATTTTCCCGGAGAATGCGCAGCTGGATTTGATTTTCTGGCCGGAAGGCGGCATATCGAGTGCTCCTATAACGCACTTCTATGTGGAGGATCGTGCAGAACTTTACCCGGACGGCAAACGCGAAATTACGCTTGACCTCTCGGCGCTTCGCTGCGACCTGGGATATGCTCTCTACATTGCGCAGACAGCGGACAACTATGTGGAATCGGAACAAAGTTATGTTACGAGCCGCATCGACATACCGCATACGCCGTACATTGAGACGGTACGGCCTGCAACACCGACGGAAGACGGTCTGGTGAGTGCAACAGTCTGCCGGATTTGCGATACATGGCTGGGCAATGGGTATGCAATTGCGTCGGATCACATTCTGCAGCTGCCTGCGAATTTGAAGGCAATCGAGGAAGAAGCCTTTGCCGGCATGTGGCAGGTGCAGCAGGTGAATATTCCGGAGGGCGTTACTGCGATTGGAAAGCGCGCCTTTGCAGACTGTACGCTACTGCGGCTGGTCATTATCCCGAACAGTGTGCAAACGCTGGCGGATGATGCCTTCAGCGGCTGCCATCCGTTGATTCTCTGCGACGCGGAAAATCAGCAGGTGATTGACTGGGCAAATGCACAGGGATTGATGCTCGTTTTCAAGGAAAGCAAATAATACATTCCTTTGGCTGCTTCGGGGACACAGCTTCTCCGAAGCAGCCCCTTTTCTTTTCAAAAAAATCTCGAAACAGGATTGACAAAATGGGCTTGATACACTATAATAGAGACAAGGTTGAGCGTTAAACCTGACGAAAAATACGCCACGAACTCGTGAAGGAGGTTTTCCCATGAGAGGGTCGATGAAATTGGTTTCCATGCTGCTGGTGCTGTGCCTGATGCTGGGCGCGCTGCCGCTGGCGATGGCGGAAGAGGTCGTTGATGCGGACTTGACCTGCACGATTACGCTGGGCAACTGGCCCGCGGATACGGCGGCGGAGGCGGAAAAGGCGCTCTTTGAGAGCTACCGCGAAACGATGAAGAAGCAATACCCGAACGTGACGCTGGTGCCGGATTACTACTCCTACACTCTGAGCAGCTACGTTCCGATGGCGAAAGGCGGCACGGCGCCGAGCATCTTCCAGCCGCCGTTTACCGACCCGCAGCTGCTGATCAGCCAGCATCTGGTCGGCGACGTGACCGATGCGCTGGAGCGCGCGGGCGTGCTGGATGAGTTCAGCCCGTCGTACCTCGAAATGCTGTCCGACGAGAACGGCCGCATCTACGGTCTGCCGCGCGATGGCTATGTGCTGGGTATGCACATCAATGTTGCCCTGTTCCGCGAGGCGGGGCTGGTGGACGAGGAAGGTCTGCCGATTTACCCCAAGACCTTGCAGGAAGTGGCGGAATACGGTCAGATTATCCGCGAAAAGACGGGCAAGGCGGGGCTGGTATTCCCGGCGAGCGAGACGTATGGCGGCTGGCTGTTCACCAATATCGCGTGGAATTTCGGCTGCGTGGGCGAAAACGCGCTGGAATATCAGGATGAAGACGGCCGCTGGGTGTGCAACTTCACATCCGACGAGTGCGTGGCGGCGATGGAGTACATCCGCGACCTGCGCTGGAAGTACAACATCCTCAATGCCGACGCGACCACGACTGACTGGGCGGGCGCGCATTCTCTGCTGGGCACGGGCGAAGCGGCGATGAACTTCGCGGCGGATGACTCGGTTGACCAGCCGACCTCCAACAAGGGTCTGCCGGTGGAGGACTTCGCGCTGATTCCGTTCCCGGCGGGCGACGCGGGACGCTATGCGCTGGCGGGCGGCACCTGCTACATGTTCGCGCCGAACATTACCGATGATCAGGCGACGGCGCTGATGGCATACCTGACCGTGCTGGGCAAGATGCCGTACCTGAATGACCAGATTATCGAGGGGATGCGCGCGGACTATGCTGCCAAGCGCGACCGCGGCGCACCGGTTCTGCCCGCTATCAGCGCGTGGAACGATGCGGACTACAACGCGGCGAAGCAGGCGATTATTGACGAATACTGCAATGTCGATATGCGCTTGTATAACGACTTCTTCGATTCCATCACGCAGGGCACGATTACGCTGCGCTCTGAAGAACCCGTCTTTGCGCAGCAGCTGTACCGCGAACTGACCGCAGTCATTCAGCGCGTTATCACCCGCGAGGGCGCGGATGTGCGCAAGGCACTGCAGAAGGCGCAGGATTCCTTCCAGGAGTATCTGGATGATGAAATCAATGATTATTAATTTCTGATTCTGCATGGCATTGCACTGTTTGTTGCAGAGGGTTTCGCCTCTGCGGAGGCGACCAAAGGGCTTTCCGATCGCCCTTTGGAAACCTTCGGCGCCGCTGCACTTTGGGTTAGCCCTTGTTGGTGACGAGCGAAAGTCAATGCGGACGGGGCAGTGCGGTGCCATCGGGCAATTATTGCTAATTGCTAATTCCTCATTTCTAATTGAAAAAAAGAACACCGGCGGAGGAGAACCGATGCCGGTTTCTTTTACACAAAAATCGCTCAAATCTTCGCGGAGGAACGCCTATGAGCAGAAAAAAGGCGCAAGTCGGCTTGCGCGCACGGACGGTTGACCACCTCAATGCTTGGCTGATTATGCTGCCGAGCCTCGTGCTGATGCTGTTCTTTGTCTGGGAACCGCTGTTCGAAAGCGTGGTGATGAGCCTGTATAAGACGCGCAACATCGAACTGGTGAACTTCATCGGCTTCAAGAATTACATCAGCGTCATGAGCAAAGATGACTTCCTGCAGGCGCTGACGAACACGTTCTCGTACACGTTCTGGTCGCTGCTGCTGGGCTTCTTCCTGCCGATGGTGCTGGCGCTGCTGATTGGGGAGACCGTGCGGAGCAAGAGCTTCTTCCGCACGGTGGCGTATCTGCCGAATATGCTGCCGGGCCTCGCGGTCGTCATCCTCTGGTCGGCGTTCTTCTCCGGCGAGAAGTCCGGCGTGCTGAACATCCTGCTCAGCCACTTGGGCATTGCGCCGCAGACGTACCTGACGCGCTCGGAGTGGGTCATCCCCATCATCATCCTGATTGCGACGTGGAAGGGCGCGGGCGCGACGGCGCTGATTTACATGGCGGGCATGTCCAGTGTCAGCCCGGAGCTGTACGAAGCGGCGGCGATTGACGGTGCGGGCATCTGGCAGCGCATCATCCACATCATGATTCCTGCCATCAAGAAGCTCGCGGGTACGCTGCTGATTCTGCAAATCATCTCCGTGTTCCAGATTATGTATGAACCGATGGTGCTGACGAAGGGCGGCCCGGATAATGCGTCCCTATCGCTGATGCAGCTGATGTGGCAGTACGCGTTCGGCGGATCGATGAACTATGGCAAGGCATCTGCCGTCGCGGTGATTGTCACGCTGATTCTGCTCGTCATGACGGCGATTTACTCCTACTTCGACCGCAAAGAATCCGACTGGGATTAAGGAGGGAGAACGCATATGGCAAAAGCACAGCGCACCGGCGTCATCCGGGACTACGATATGCACTCCGCGTCTGTCCGGGTTGGGTATGGGTTCATCATCTTCTTCTGCCTGATTATGACGGTCATCGCGGTTTTCCCGATTATCTGGGTTGTGCTGGCGGGCTTCAAGGACTTGAAGGAGTTCATGTCGTCCGCCAAGCTGCTCCCGGAGGTGTTCGATTTTTCTCTCTTCGCGAAAACGTGGTCGCAGCTGGGCATTGCGCAGAACTACCTTAACTCGCTGATTTCCGTCGCGGGCAGCGTCGTCTGCGCGATTGTGTTCAACGGTCTGCTGGGCTACGGGCTGGCGATTTTGAAGCCCAAGGGCTACGGCATCGTCAAGAAGCTCGTCATGCTCTCCCTGCTCCTGCCGACGACCATCAGCATCGTGCCGTTGTTCATGAACATCCAGAAGCTGAATCTTGGCGGCTCGTTCGTCCCGCTCTGGCTGAGCTATGGCGCGAATGCCATGTACGTTATCCTGTTCGTGCAGTTCTTTGAATCGCTGCCGACTTCCATCATCGAAGCCGGGCGGATTGATGGCTGCACGCAGCTGCAAACGTTCTTCTACATCGTCCTGCCGCTGTCCAAGCCGATTTGCTCCGTGATTGCGATTTTCGCCATCAACGCCGCATGGTCGGACTTCCTCCTGCCGTATCTGGTGCTTCGCGGCAGCGCGCTGCAAACGGTGATGGTGCGCCTGTTTGTTTTCAGCACGGAACAGACCGTCAACGCCGACACGATGATGCGCTCCGTCGTTTTCTCGATGATTCCGCCCATCATCCTTTTCTTCATCTTCCAGAAGCAGCTGACCGAAAACGCTGTGTCTGTGGGCATCAAGGGGTGACATTATAAAAAACTTCGATAGTCACCCAGTAACATGGGAGGCGCCGAAGGAGTCCAGAGGGCGACCGCAGACTTCGTCTGTTTTCATTGCCCTCTGGAACTCGCATAACAGCCCACTAACGGAAGAAAAATCAACTTCCACCACCGAAAATAGAGCTTCTACTTCTTTCTTATTAGAAGAAAGAACCGACAGGAGGACGCACAATGGCAAAAGCCGCTGACGTATATTTCCAATTAGACCCGTGGAAGGTCATTGAGCAGGGCTTCGACCCCGCCTACGCGCGCGTGAGCGAATCCATCTTCTCGCTGGGCAATGAGAGCATCGGCGTGCGCGGCTGCTTCGATGAGGGCGGTCATGTCGACAGCCTTCGCGGGGCGTATACCAATGGCATCTATGATATGGAGAAGCTGAGCCGCTCCTATAAGGGCATCATTGACAAAACGCACTTCATGATTCCCTCGGCGGAATGGCTGATGACGACGATTTCCGTCGATGGCGAAACGCTCGATTTGGGGCAGTCGCAGTTTTCTGACTTCACCCGCGAACTCAACCTCCGCGCCGGCACGCTCACCCGCCGCTTCCTCTGGACGACGAAGAGCGGCAAGCAAATCCGCCTGACCTTCCTCCGCTTCCTCGATATGGTGCACCGCGAACGCGCGTACCAGCGCATCACGCTCGAAGCGCTCAATTTCACGGGCAGCGCGATGGTCACGTCCGGCGTGTCCTTCGACGTCGTGCATGAAGGGCGGCAGAAGTGCTTCTGGCAGGAGACGCGCACCGACGCGAAGCCGGATTGCCTGATGGCGCAGTCCCGCACGACGCTCTCGAATCAGGAGGAGTTTTGCGGCGCATGGCTGACGCTGCCCGGCGAATCCACCACATCCGCCGAGGGCAAAACCGTCACCGCGACGGCGGATGTTCTGCTTGCGCCGGGGCAAGCCGTGCAAATCGACAAGCGCGTCGTCGTGCTGTTCAACGGTCAGCAGGGGGACGACCTCTGGCAGAGCGGGCAGGACGCGATGGCACAGAGCAAAGCCGTCTCGCTCGATGACGCACAGGCGGCACAGCGTGCGTATTGGGATGCTTACTGGCACACGTCCGACATCTGCATTGAGCCGAAAGATGAAAGCATGGCGGAAGCCGTCGCAGCGGAACAACAGGGGATTCGCTTCTGCTCCTTCCAGCTCGCGCAGACATACAACGGCGGCAGTATGCGCCACAACATTGGCGCGAAGGGCTTGACGGGCGAGGCGTACAACGGTCATGCATTCTGGGACACGGAATCCTGCTGCCTGCCGTTCTACCTCTTCACGAACCCGGAAGCCGCGAAATCGCTCCTTCTTTTCCGCTACAACACGCTGCCGATGGCGCTGGAGCGCGCAAAAATGCTGGACTGCAAGGGCGCATGTTACCCGATTGCGACGCTTAACGGTGACGAGGCATGTCCACTCTGGCAGCACGCAAGCCTGCAATTGCAGCCGAGCACGGCGGTGTCCTACGGCATCTGGCATTATGTCCACCTAACGGACGACAAGGCGTTTTTGTACCGCTACGGCGCGGAAATGCTGCTGCAAATTGCCCGATTCCAAGCGACGCGCGTCGGCTTCAGCGAGAAAATCGGCAAATACGGCTTCTTCGGCGTGATGGGCCCGGACGAATTCCACATGATGGTCAACAACAACGCGTATACCAATTATATGGGGATGCGCGCCCTGCGCTACGCGGCGGATGTGCTGGATGCAATGCGGGCGGATGCGCCGGAGGCTTACGCGGCACTGTGCGAAAAAGTCGAGCTTGCACCGGATGAACCCGCGCAATGGCGGCACATTGCCGACAACATGTACATTCCGGAAACGTCCGACCACCTGTTTGAGCAGCATGACGGTTTCTTTGAGCTGCCGCACACGGACATCAACAGCATTCCGGTCAGCGAGTTCCCGCTCTACGACCATTGGGCGTACGACCGCATCTACCGCACGGACATGATTAAGCAGCCGGATGTGCTGATGTTCCTCTACCTCTACAATTCGTCTTTTGATACCGAGACGAAGCGTGTCAACTACGATTTCTACCAGCCGCGCACGATTCACGAATCCTCCCTTTCGCCTGCGATTCACTCCATTCTGGCGGCAGAACTGGACAAGATGGACGAGGCAGTCAATTTCTTCGGCTACGCGACGCGCCTTGATCTGGACAACTATAACCGCAATACGCGCGAGGGCTTGCACATCACGAGCATCGCGATGGCATGGGCGAACATCGTCTACGGCTTCGCAGGTCTGCGCAGCGATGACACGATGCTGCGTTTCGCCCCGCGTCTGCCGGAGCGCTGGAAGCGGCTGACCTTCTCGGTCATGTACCGCGGGCGTGTGATTGCAATCAGCATGGGCGCGGACAAGACCGTGTTCCAGCTGACGCAGGGGGACAAACTGGCGGTGCAGGTGTATGGCGAGACGGTGGAATTGACGGATGAGCCAATTTCGGTGCAGCGGCAGTAAAGCTGAATACAAAACGGCGCTGGCAGGGTGAGATTCTTGCCAGCGCCTGTTTGCGTGCAGAAAAGAATTGAAATGTCAACAGTATGTGTGCAAAACACACATGAGAAATGCGGTGGAACAGCGCTCGTCCTCATGTTTGAGAGCAGGGACACGCATCTGCGCAGTTCGTTATGGCGCTGCGTACTCAACCACCGTCTGAATATCCGTTTGTTTGAACAGCATACAGCCGCAGTGCCCTTTGAAAGTGGGGAAGCTGATGATTTTCAATTTTGTGTCAATCTCCGGGCTGTAATATACAATTTCCAGCGTTTCACCGAACAGCGCCGTGCGCTCGTAGACGCGCAGCCACTTTGCGTCCATATTGGGGAAAATGCTGCCGAAAGAGTGGTTGATGAGCTGCTGCAGCGGCGTTTTTTCGATTTCAGCCAGTGCCTCGTTACCGTAGCGGAAGATCCAGTCCACAGCGGCGCGCTCCTCGTTGAACACCATCTCAATGTCGGTAAACGCAAAGGGCGCGCTGTCATAGCTGGCATAGTGCCGCTGATATTCTTCCTGTGTGGTGGGCGCGTCGCTGTCAGACAGGCTCTGCGCAATCTGCCGCCGTCCGGCGCGCAGCTGTTCTTTGAGCTCTCGTTTCTTTCGACAGCTATAATACAGCGTTTCTCCGTTGACGAGTTCAATCTCCTTTCCAATGTCGTGGATTCCCTTGATAGATACCAGCGTGGCGCGGTCGGCGCGGATAAAGCCGCTGCCAAGCATACTTTCTAATTCATGGATGGTGGCATAGGTTTCGTAGGTTCTGCCATCGGAAAAATGGATGATCGACTGGCGGCCTGACAATTGAATATAAAGAATGTCCTCTGTCAGCAAGCTGATATGCCTGCGGTTGGAAATAACGGAAATATCGTTGAAGCTCATAGCTTTTTCCTCCACCATTATAATACCATTACAGAATACCATGTTTTCAGGTGCAATGCAAGATTCAACGCAAAGAAAAAACGCCATTCGCGCAGGATTGTACGATGTTCATGCAAGGTATGTTGCAATTCAAACAAAGTTATGCTACACTGAAAACATAAGAACAGAAAAGGACGGAAGGTGAGCAATGTCATCTTTCGTAGCAGTTCCCTATGGGGAAATCTGTCTGAGTAAAGGAGGAACACCTGTGAAAAAGAAACTGTTAAGCTTACTCCTTGTGCCGACCATGTTGGCTGCCACGCTGACGGTCTGTGCCAGTGCCGAGAAAAGCAGCGGCACTGCCGCCGTGTTCAATGCAGAGACGAAGCCGGCAACCCAAAGCACCATTGAGGTCAATCGGCAGGTATATGACTTCCTGAACTTTGAGGATACGTCGGAGCTTGAGAATGCGGAACGAGGTTTCATCACTGCGCCGGACACACTGAATCTCCGTGGCGAGAACGGGAGAATCGTGTGGACGCAGGATGCATATGCGTTTCTTGACAAAGACGCGCCGGATACCGCCAACCCCAGTCTGTGGCGGAATACGCAGCTAAACCACATTTACGGTCTCTTTGAGGTTACTGACGGCATCTACCAGGTGCGCGGCTATGATATTTCCAATATTACCTTCGTCCGCAGCGAACACGGATGGATCATTATGGACTGCGGCAGCAGCAAATATACCGCGGCGGAAGCGCTGAAACTCTTCCGCTCCGAGATGGGCGATGCGCGGATTGTCGCCATTGTCATCAGCCATGCGCATGTGGATCACTACGGCGGCATTGAAGGGCTGATTGCCCCCGAAGATGCTGCGGACAGCAGCCTGCCGCTTGACGAGCAGATTGCATCCGGCAAGACCGCAATCATTGTGCCGAAGGGCTTTACGGACGCGGTAATGAAGGAAAATGTCTTTGTGGGCACGGCAATGAAGCGGCGGGCGTTTTTCCAGTATGGCTCCATGCTTCCCTATGGCGAACAGGGACGCCTTTCGGTGGGCATTGGCCTGACCGCAGTGCAGACCGGTGTCGGTTATATCGCGCCGACCTTCGAGGTTGCGGATTCGATTTATGAAACAACCATTGATGGCGTAACCGCTATCTTCCAGCAGACGCCGGGAACGGAATCTCCCGCCGAAATGAATACCTATTTCCCCGACAGCAAAGCCCTCTGGATGGCGGAAAACTGCAGCGGAAGCATGCACAATCTCTACACGCTGCGCGGCGCGGAGGTGCGGGATGCGAATGGCTGGGCTCGCTACATCACCGAGGCACAGTCGCTGTTCCCCGACGCCGAGGTTGTCTTTCAGGCACACAATTGGCCGCATTGGGGCAAGGAAACCGTCAACGAATACATGACCAACACAGCTGCCATCTACAAGTTCATCCACGATCAGACCCTCCTGTATATCAACGAAGGTTATACCTCCACGGAGATTGCCTCCATGATCCGGCTGCCGGAGGAGCTGGAAAAGGTTTGGTATACTCGGCAGTATTACGGTACGCTGAAGCACAATGTCAAGGCAGTCTATCAGAAATACATGGGCTGGTACGATGCAAACCCGATTCATCTGGACGAGCTGACGCCGAGCGAATATGCCAAAAAACTTGTGGAGTATCTTGGCGACACGGACAAAGTGCTTGAAATGGCACGTGCCGATTATGAAAAGGGCGAATATCAGTGGGTTGCACAGATAACGAATACGCTGGTATATGCTGACCCGGAAAATAAGGAAGCGCGCTATCTGTGCGCCGATGCGCTGGAGCAGCTTGGCTATCAGGCAGAGTCGGGCGCATGGAGAAACGCTTATCTTGTGGCAGCCTTTGAGCTGCGGAATGGCACCGGCCTGTACCCGAAGGCAGCCCAACTTGGCGTTGGCACCACCGCCCAGGGGATGGACGCGCAGACAATGCTGGATTACATGGGCATTATCATGGATACGGAAAAGCTCCAGAATCGTTCCTTCACCATCAACCTCAAACTGACGGATGGCGACGATTATCTGCTGAAGATCCACCATGGCGTGCTCCTGTACTATAAGGATGCGCTCTCGGATGAGGCAGACCTGACGATTTCTACCCCCCGAATCGGGATTCTTGCCATCACAAGCGGAAATCAGGAAAATATCGACAAGCTCATCACCGTTGAAAAGGGCGATAAGGCGCTGTTCCAAGCGTTTTGTGACAGTATGGCCGCTTTTGACCTGTATTTCAATATCATCGAGCCGTAAGAAAAATCGTTATAGGGAGGGAAAAAAGATGAAGAAAATCACAGTGATTCTGCTCTGCATGGCGATGCTGCTGTCCGGCTGCGCATGGGGTGTCAAGGCGGAGGCTGTCTCGTCGTCCGAAGATGTGTGGAAAACCATTGAAGAGGCTTACATTTACGCATTCCCGCTGGTGCTGATGGACGCGACGAGAACTTCCGCAACGAATACGGAGGAAGCCGCACCCGGCAAGGCGCCTGTCAATCAGTTCATGCATGGTGTGGCACTGGCCAACGCGCAGTTCAAAAACGTGGTGACGCCGAACGTGGACACCATCTATACACAGGTGTGGTATGACCTGAGCGAAGAGCCGATGATCTATGTGCATCCGGAAACAGACCGCTTTTGCAAGGTGCAGGTGCTTGACGCATGGACAAATACTGTCGCTGTCCTTGACCGGACTGGAGCCTATGCGATCACGCGCTCAACTTGGAAGGGCGACCTGCCGGACAATGTGACCCGCATTGATGTTCCTACCGCTATGGCGTGGGCCATTACCAGAACGGTACTTTCCGGAGAGGCGGATCTTCCGAATGTGTATGCCGTTCAGGCGCAGATGCAGCTTTTACCGCTTTCTGTCTACCTGAGCGGAGAAGCGTATCAGCCCCCGAAGGGAAGCTATCGGGAGGAAAACAGCTATGTCCCCATCAACAAGGTGCTGTCGCTGGATCCTGTCACATTTTTCAACAAAGCCAACACGCTGATGGAAGACAATCCGCCGTCCGCCGCTGATGCGGAAATACTTGAAAAACTCGCGGCAGTTCACGTTGGCCCCGGCATGGAATTTGACGCATCTGTTTTGACCGGTGATATTCAGGCAAATTGGCGGGAAATGCTGCAAGGGCTTCGGCCGAAGCTCGCGGCAGAGGGAATGAAGTTTTCAAAACAGCTGGGGCAGTGGAGCTATTTCGGCGCGCCAATCGGAGACTTTGGTACGGAATATGCCTACCGTGCGCTGGTTGCCATTGCCGGACTTGGGGCGAATACGGTGGAAATCGCACTGTACCCCAAGACGGAAAAGGATGCCGACGGGAATCCTTTGACGGGTGAAAAGTCCTACATTCTCCACCTTGAAAGCGATCCGCAGGTGCTTGACGGCGGTTTCTGGTCGATCACTGCATATGGTGACGATGATTTCCTCATCGATAATCTGCTCGACCGCTACTGCATCAACGACCGTTCGGGTTTGAAGAGAAATGACGACGGCTCTGTGGATGTGATTTTGTCGAAGGACGCGCCGGCGGACACGACCAATTGGCTTCCGGTGGGTGACGGCGGCTTCCATCTGTTTATGCGCATCTATACGCCGGATATGGAGGCACTCAAGACGTGGACAGTGCCGACCATTACGGCGATTGACTAAAGGGAAGGCTGCCGAGGAGAGCAAATCCTCGGCAGCTTTTTCTGGGGTGCGCCCGGCATGAGCAACAACTAATACTATTTCCAAATGAGAATGCACCAAGATGCGCCGCGAATTTTTCGCTCTGGCTAACGGGAGTGGAATGCA
>OLOA01001542.1_pt1 | contig 22759 bp, 15 predicted proteins | sample 1672201 | NCBI WGS metagenome assembly OLOA01 (sample SAMEA3136658, study PRJEB25190) | human gut metagenome
GCACTTGTGGAAACACAAGAGCGGGACGGCTTCTTTTTTTTTATAATCTTTTATTTCAGCGGCACTTTTCCTGTTGTTTATTTCGGTGCTTTCTTATACAGATAGAATGCTATGACAGCATAAAGCAAGTTCGGTATCCATACCGCAATAAAAGGCGGCACATTACCATTCACCGCAAATGTAGAGGCTATCGTTTGAAACAGAATGTATGAGAAACTTAATCCCAGGCCTATACCCAAATGCAATCCCATACCGCCTTTTGTCTTTTTCGAAGAAAGTGATACACCAATCAGCGTCAGGATGAACGAAGCAAAAGACATGGCTATACGTTTATGATATTCTATCTCGAACTCCTTGATATTGGCAAAACCACGCTGCCGTTGCCTGTCTATGTACTCGCTCAGCTGAGGACTGGTAAGCATTTCCTGCTGGTTCTTCATGATGAGGAAATCGGCAGGCTCCATAAAAAGTACGGTGTCCATTTTCTCTCCTTTGACGATACTTTCGCGCATACCGTCCATTTCACGAATCATATAGTCTTTCACTTTCCATTTATGCACTGCCGCCGTATCGTACGTAATACTGCGTGCGGTAAGATGAGACACCAGCTGCTTGTCCTTGAACTTATCAAGTGAAAAGCGATATCCCGTCTTGCTGTAATCCTCAAAACGCTCTATATAAGCAATTACTCCCGAATCTACTTCCAACTGAATATTGCGAGCTGTGGTAGATTTACGTGGTTTATAGTATTTATCCTCAAAGTTAAGTCGCGTAACGCTGCCCTTAGGTATTACGTACGAACCGAGACAGAAAGTCGTTACCGCAATAATAGCCGCCGACACCATATAAGGACGCAACATACGCTTAAAACTCATTCCCGTAGAAAACATTGCGATAATTTCCGAATTCTCTGCCAGTTTGGAAGTGAAGAAGATTACCGCAATAAATACGAACAGCGGACTGAACAGATTGGCAAAGTAGGGGATGAAGTTCATGTAGTAATCGAAAATAATAGCATTCCATGGTGCTTCATGAGACATAAAGCGGTCCATTTTTTCATTAAAGTCGAATACTACAGCAATAGAGATTATCAGGGCTATGGCAAACACATATGTTCCAAGGAACTTCTTGATGATGTACCAGTCCAGCCGCTTGAGGAATTTGTTTTTTCCAACAGGCAGTTTTATGTTTTTCAGTATCTTCCAGCCAATCTTTCTCATAATCTTGTCGATACACGTTGTACCATCATCGGCTTCCATGTAGAGAAATCACCGGCGATAATATGCTTGCGAGCTTCACCGGCAAGCCAAAGGTAAAACGCCAAATTATGAATGGAAGCAATCTGCATGGCCAGCAACTCCTGTGCGTGGAACAGATGGCGCAGGTAGGCTTTACTATATAATGTATCTACATAAGACGCGCCATCGGTTTCAATAGGAGAGAAGTCGGTTTCCCATTTCTTGTTACGCATATTGATGATACCGTCTTTGGTGAACAGCATGCCGTTACGTCCATTGCGTGTAGGCATCACGCAATCGAACATATCAACTCCGCGCTCGATGCCTTCCAGTATATTTACAGGCGTACCTACACCCATCAGATAACGGGGTTTGTCTTTCGGAAGACTATCATTTCGTACATCTTCTCCGTAGGTTCGCCCACAGCCAGACCGCCGATTGCATTGCCCTCGGCTCCTTTAGAAGCTATAAACTCTGCCGATCGTTTACGAAGGTCAGGATAGATACACCCCTGTACGATAGGGAAAAGTGCCTGATGATAACCGTACTTGGGTTCTGTTTCATTGAATCGCGTAATACAACGGTCCAGCCAACGGTGCGTCATTTCCATCGACTTCTTGGCATAGGCATATTCCGCATCGCCCGGAGTACATTCATCAAATGCCATCATGATGTCTGCTCCAATAGTACGTTCAATGTCCATTACCTTTTCCGGAGTGAAGATGTGCTTGCTTCCGTCAATATGCGAACGGAACTCTGCGCCTTCTTCGCGCAGTTTGCGAATACCTGCCAATGAAAAGACTTGGAAACCGCCGCTATCGGTCAGCATCGGACGATCAAAACCATTGAACTTATGCAACCCGCCGGCCTTCTCGATAACATCCAATCCCGGACGCAAATAAAGATGATAAGTATTTCCTAATATAATCTGCGCCTTTATATCTTCCTTCAATTCCGTTAAATGCACGCCTTTTACGGTTCCCAACGTACCTACCGGCATAAAGATAGGAGTCTCAATCTGCCCATGGTCAGTGGTAATCAAACCTGCACGCGCATTCGTCTTGCTGTCTGTATACTGTAACTCAAATGTCATTCTTCTTACTTTTCTATCTTTTCTTTTTTAACGGACAAGTCGATGGCATCAGCTACCTTTTCATCAGTCAGCGCAATGGCAAACACTTCTTTTACGTCTTTCACATAGTGGAAAGTGAGTCCCTTCAAATAAAGTTCTTGTATCTCTTCAATATTCTTGCGGTTCTCGTCACTCAAGATAATCTCCTTAATGCCGGCACGTTTCGCGGCCAAAATCTTTTCTTTGATACCACCGACAGGAAGTACCTTTCCGCGAAGCGTAATTTCCCCTGTCATGGCAAGATTAGCTTTTACCTTTCGTTGTGTAAGTGCAGATGCCAGCGCAGTAGCCATGGTTATACCTGCCGACGGACCGTCTTTGGGGATAGCTCCTTCGGGAACATGAATATGAATATTCCAGTTATCAAAGATTTCTTCATCAAGATTCAGTAACGAAGCATGGGCCTTAATATATTCCAGCGCCAACATAGCCGACTCTTTCATTACATCGCCCAAGTTTCCTGTCAGCGTCAAGCGACCGCCCTTACCACGACTGAGACTGGTTTCAACAAAAAGTATTTCACCGCCGACGGCTGTCCATGCCAAGCCTGTCACCACACCGGCATATTCATTACCCTGATATTTGTCGCGTGTATATTCGGGAGCTCCCAGAAAATCGTACAAATCTCCCGGCTTAATCTCAGTTTTTGCAAAGTAACCATCAGTAGCATATTGACGAGCCGATTTACGAAGAATCTTTCCAATCTTCTTTTCCAATTCACGTACACCGCTTTCACGAGTATAGGATTCTATGATGGTTTCTAACGTATTCTTGGGAAGCTTGATATCGTTCTTCTTCATACCGTTTGCTTCCAACTCTTTTGGAACCAAATGGCGACGGGCAATCTCTATCTTTTCTTCTGTGATATAACCGCTTACTTCAATCAACTCCATACGGTCAAGTAATGGTCCTGGAATCGTATTCAAGTTATTCGCAGTAGCTATGAACATTACTTTCGACAAATCATAGTCTACATCCAAGAAGTTATCATGGAATGTAGTGTTCTGCTCCGGATCGAGTACTTCGAGGAGGGCAGAAGAGGGGTCACCCTGACGGTCGGCACTCACCTTGTCTATCTCATCCAGTATAAATACAGGATTGGAAGAACCGGCTTTAATCAAACTCTTGATGATACGTCCCGGCATTGCCCCTATGTAGGTTTTGCGATGTCCGCGTATTTCGGCTTCATCGTGCACACCACCCAAAGACATACGGATATACTTCCGTTTCAACGCAGCGGCAATGGAACGCCCCAAAGAGGTTTTACCCACACCCGGAGGACCGTATAAACAGATAATAGGCGACTTCATATCTCCCTTCAACTTCAATACGGCGAGATGTTCCAGAATACGCTCTTTAACCTTCTCCAAGCCATAATGATCTTTATTCAATGTCTTTTCGGCATTAGTCAAGTTCAGATTATCCGTCGTATAAGTTCCCCATGGCAGACTCATCATGGTTTGCAGATAATTCAATTGCACACTATAATCAGGCGATTGCGGATGCATACGTTCCAATTTATCGACTTCTTTCAGGAATGTATTTTTCACTTCTCCATTCCATTTTATAGTCTCTGCCTTTTTACGCATTTCTTCCAGTTCCTGCTCTTGATTGCCTCCACCCAGTTCATCCTGAATTGTCTTAATCTGCTGTTGCAAGAAGTATTCGCGTTGCTGTTGGTCGATATCCTCGCGGGCACGCATCTGGATGGACTCTTTTATTTCAGCAAGCTGAACTTCACGATTCAGAATTTCGAGTAAACGATACGTACGGGCACGCAATGCATCAATACGCAGCAACTCAATCTTCTCATCTTTCTTCAACGGCAGGTTAGTACAGATAAAGTCCACCAAGAACATTGGATTACTAATGTTTTTGATAGCAAAAGCAGAATCCTGCGGAAACATTTCGGAAGATTTGATATAGCGCACGGTCAAATCTTTACATGCTTCTACCAATGCTTGAAACTCCTTGTCATCTTTAGCCGGAATCTCCTCATTAAGAGTGCTGACACGTCCTTTTAAATATGGACTCGTCTCTGTTATTTCCTTTAATTCAATACGTTTGGAGCCTTGCAGGATTACAGTAGTTGTCTGATCCGGCATTTCCAGCACACGAACAATTTTGGCAACCGTACCGATTGTATGCAAGTCTTCAAATAAAGGAGTTTCCGTATCAGCTACTTTCTGACATACTACAGCTATATATGCACCTTTCTTTTCTGCTTCGCGCACTAATTTCAAGGAAGATTTTCTTCCGACAGACACCGGCATAAACACACCCGGAAACAAAACCATGTTCCGAAGAGGTAATACCGGCAGGATTTCATCAACCTCAATATCCATCAATTGTTCTTCATTCCCCTCAAAATCAGCAATTACAGAAAAACCATTTTCATTCCTATCTTCGATATCACTAAAGTAATTTCTTTTCTTCATCTCATTCTTTTTAGTTTATGTCATATTGGCAGACCAATAAGGCGCCTGCAAAGTTAGCTATTTCTTCTATTAAATAGATGTTCCATCCTTTAAAAAGACAAAAACGATACCAAAATTGCCGCTATTTTGGCAGCTTTGATTATTTTTGGGTCCGATTAACAAAAAACAAATATGTCGAATCCTTATTTTCAGTTCAAACAATTTACTGTCCGGCACGATAAATGCGCCATGAAAGTGGGTACAGATGGAGTACTGTTAGGAGCATGGGTTCCTGTCCAGAATACTAAACGAATTCTTGATGTAGGAACCGGCAGTGGATTAATATCCTTGCAGTTAGCACAACGAAATCCGAAAGCCTTAATCACATCTATTGAAATAGATCCGGCCGCAGCCGCCCAAGCTCAAGAAAACATTCAGTCTTCTCCCTGGAATGACCGAATGGAAATTATATGCTGTGACTTCCGCAATTATAACCCGGAACATAAATTTGATCTTATCGTTTCAAATCCACCTTATTTTGTTGATGCTTTGAAGTGTCCGGATAACCAGCGTTGTACAGCACGACATACAAGTGATTTGAATTATGAATTACTCTTTGGGCATTCGACACACATATTATCAGAACAAGGAATTATAGGCATTATCATTCCATCTGAAGTCGAAAATACGGTTATTGATACGGCATGGAAATATAATTTTCATCCATATTGCCGCTTGCGCGTTTTCACCAAACCCGGAAAACCTTATCGGCGTGTGTTATTGACTTTCGGTTACCAAAACTTACCGTGCATTGAGGAGAGTCTTTACATAGAAGGAGAGAAGCACGGGCAGTTTACTCCGGCATACATCGCCCTAACCAAAGACTTTTATTTGAGAATGTAATGTTCCTGATAGCTCATAAAGAACAAGGAAAGTCTCTATATGAATAGGACTCACCCGTAAAAGCATGTGGGCTCACATTGTTTCTTTCCTGAGATTGTTATTCAAGACTTTCCCGATTTACTAAAACGTCCCCAACGATTTACTAAATCTTCCCCATCGTTTTAGTAAATCTCTATTTGCTTCATAAAACCCGCCCGAAGATTGATTAAAATTCCCCTGCCTTCACTACCTTTGCAACCCGAAACATTCCTATAACAATCATTATGACTAAAATCCTGATAGCCATATTTCTTGGCGGCGGCACGGGCAGCGTATTGCGCTATTGCGTGCAAATGGCACTACACGAGCGGATAGTACCCTACTCCTTTCCTTGGGCTACGTTCGCCGTAAACATCATCGGAAGTTTTCTGATAGGATTGTTCTATGCCTTGTCCGCACGCTTCAACTTGTCTGCGGAAATGCGGATGTTGCTGACTACCGGTTTATGCGGCGGCTTCACCACCTTTTCCACATTCTCCAACGACGGATTGATTCTGATAAGACAAGGATTCTACGGACTGTTTGCCCTATATACCTTATTAAGTATTCTGTTGGGAATATTTGCGGCATTGGGCGGGAGTGTTTTAGGAAAAACCTTATAGAAAGACAGTTATGAGACCAAGTAAACCTTTCTGTATGCCGCCTGTACGGGTTGTTTCGCCCAGTCTCGAAAAACAGACCGAAAGTCCCAAATCACTCAAAGAGTGGTTTGGGACAGAAGAAACCGTCAGAGGATTATATTTTAACAAACAGGTAGAAGAATCAATCAATTGCTCTTATAAAAGTATCACCAATTGTACTTTCAGTCATGTACTATTCAACAATTGCCGGCTGAAAGCAACCCACTTTACAGATGTCCGTTTCGAGCATTGCGATTTATCCAATATATCATTTGCGGAAAGCTCCCTTTTTCGGGTAGAATTCATTTCTTGCAAACTGGTCGGAACGAATCTGCCCGAAACGATTCTGAATCATTGCAGGATGCAGGATTGCAATGCAAGATACCTCAATCTATCCATGAGTAAAATTAATCAGGCGGAATTTTCCACATGCGATTTGCGCAACAGCGACCTCAACGACTGCAAACTAACCTCCATCGCCTTTACCAACTGCGAGCTGGTGGAAGCTGAATTTTCACATACTCCGCTAAAGGGCATTGATTTGAGCGATTCGCATATCGAAGGCATACATCTCAATCTGCCGGACATACGGGGAGCCATCGTCAGTACCCACCAAGCCATGGACTTGACAAGTCTGTTGGGGCTTGTAATTAAAGACTGAGAACCTGAACAATTCTCTATTTTCACTTGTTATAGTTCGTAGAATTTATATTAAAAACAGAATAAGATGAAAATAGAAAAGATTATCGGACGTGAGATTCTCGATTCAAGAGGAAACCCTACAGTAGAAGTTGATGTCATATTGGAGTCAGGCTTTATCGGCCGCGCTTCAGTGCCTTCCGGTGCATCCACCGGCGAGCACGAAGCTTTGGAGCTGCGTGACGGTGACAAAAAACGCTACGGCGGCAAAGGTGTGCTGAAAGCCGTTGACAATATCAACAACATCATTGCTCCCAAATTAATCGGTATGTCGGCTTTGGAACAAATGAGTATCGACCATGCCATGCTGGCACTGGACGGCACGAAGACAAAATCCAATCTGGGCGCCAACGCCATTCTGGGCGTGTCACTTGCCGTAGCCAAAGCGGCGGCGGCCTACCTTGACGTTCCTCTTTATCGTTATATCGGCGGAACAAATACATATGTAATGCCTGTTCCGATGATGAATATCATCAACGGAGGTTCGCACAGCGACGCCCCTATTGCCTTCCAAGAGTTCATGATACGCCCGGTAGGAGCAACTTCCTTCCGCGAAGGTCTGCGCATGGGCGCCGAAGTATTCCATGCTTTGAAGAAAGTGTTGCACGACCGTGGTCTTAGCACCGCCGTCGGCGATGAAGGAGGTTTTGCTCCCGGCTTGGCAGGAACAGAAGATGCTTTGGACTCGATTATTGCCGCCATCAAGGCTGCCGGCTACGAACCGGGCAAGGATGTAATGATTGCCATGGACTGTGCTTCCTCCGAGTTCTACCACGACGGTATTTACGACTACAGCAAATTTGAAGGTGAGAAAGGTAAGAAACGTACTGCCAACGAACAGGTTGATTATCTGGAAGAGCTGATTAACAAATACCCCATCGACTCCATCGAGGACGGCATGAGCGAAAACGACTGGGAAGGCTGGAAAAAACTGACCGACCGTATCGGGAACCGTTGCCAGTTGGTAGGCGATGATTTATTTGTCACGAATCCGGTGCGCCTGAATAAAGGAATTTCCATGGGATGCGGTAATGCGATTTTGATTAAGCCAAACCAGATTGGAACGCTCTCAGAAACTATGGAAGCCATCCGCATGGCAAAAGAACATGGTTATGAGACCATCATGTCCCACCGGAGCGGCGAGACCGAGGATACGACCATAGCGGATTTGTCAGTAGGGCTTGGCAGTGACCTGATTAAAACCGGAGCACCGTGCCGTGGCGAGCGGACGGCAAAATATAATCGTCTGATTCGGATTGAAGAATCGTAACAGATTTTAGCAAAATTACCTACCCAAAATTTCAATACAAATACAAAATAAGTGGTTGTAATTTATCCCGGTGTATGATATACTGTCAAAGTTACGAGTATTATAAATCCACAGGAGGTGTCATTCGTGGCAGTTTTAAAAACGGTTTTAACAGTTGTATTTATTATTATATCTATCGCATTGACAGTAATTATTCTTCTTCAGGAAGGTAAGTCCGCAGGACTTGGAGCAATCAGCGGAGCAGCTGATACTTATTGGGGCAAGAATAAAGGTCGTTCTATGGAAGGTGCACTGGTGAAGTCTACAAAATTCCTTGCGATTTTGTTTATTGTACTGGCAGCAGTGTTGAATTTAAAAGTATTTGCATAGGATAGAGCATATTTTTAGAAGATGAAAGGGACACTCCTGTAAGGGGGTGTCCCTTTTTCAACGATGCAGGAGAGTATATGAATATGAGTAAGAAATTTGATAAGAGAAAAAAAGTCGTCTATGACCTGATCTGCGACGATTTATATACACCGATGAAATTCAAGGAACTGGCAATGCTTCTTCGCGTGGCAAAAGAAGACAGAGATGAGTTAAGACAGATCCTGGAAGCGTTGGAGCAGGAAGGAAAGATATATCTTTCCAAGAGAGGAAAATACTGCAGGGGACATGCAAAGCGTCTGACCGGTGTGTTCCGGGCAAGTCTTAAGGGATTTGGCTTTGTAGTGCTGGACGAAGGAGATTCAGAGGATGTATTCATCGGTGCGGATGATACCTGTGGTGCATTTGACGGAGATCATGTTGAGATCGTACTTACAAAAGAACCGGAAGGAAGAAGCCGTGAAGGAAAGATCGTGAAGATCCTGGAGCGGGGGCTTTCAAAAGTAGTCGGACTTTACCGCATGAAGCCGGGAAAGAAGTTTGGGTTCGTGATTCCGGATAACCAGAGACTGGATCAGGACATATTTGTACCGATTGAAAAATCAAGAGGGGCAGTGGATGGACACAAAGTTGTAGTGGAGCTGACCTCTTATGGAGAGAATGGAAAGAAACCGGAAGGAAAGATCGTGGAGATCATCGGTCATCTGAATGATCCGGGAACAGATATCATGTCGATCGTAAAAGGGTATAACCTCCCGGTAGAATTTCCGGATAAAGTATTAAGACAGGCAGAGCGTGTTGCAAAACCGGTCAGCGAAGCTGACATGAATGGAAGAAAGGATCTGCGTGACTGGCAGATGGTCACGATTGACGGAGAAGATGCAAAGGATCTGGATGATGCGGTATCCCTTGTAAAAGAGGGAGAAAATTATATTCTGGGCGTGCATATTGCAGATGTGACGAATTATGTGCAGGAGAACAGTGCACTTGACAGAGAGGCACTGGAAAGGGGTACAAGTGTATATCTGGTAGACCGTGTGATCCCGATGCTTCCACATACACTTTCGAATGGAATGTGTTCACTCAATGCAGGAGAGGACAGACTTGCACTCAGCTGCATCATGACAGTGGATCCGTCTGGTGATGTGATCGCACATGAGATCGCTGAGACAGTAATTCATGTGGATCGCAGAATGTCCTATACCAGCGTAAAGAAGATTCTGACGGATCATGATGAAGCGGAGATCTTAGAATACAAAGAACTGGTTCCGATGTTCGAACGGATGCAGGAGCTTTCGGGTATTTTAAGAGCCCGAAGGAAGAAACGCGGTTCCATTGATTTTGATTTCCCAGAGACGAAGATGATCCTGGATGAGAATGGAAAGCCGATCGATATTAAACCATATGACAGAAATGTTGCAACGAAGATTATCGAGGATTTCATGCTTTTGGCAAATGAGACGGTTGCAGAAGATTACTACTGGCAGGAGCTTCCGTTTGTATACCGTACCCACGAAGCACCAGATGAAGAAAAGATCCGTACACTGGCAACATTTATCAATAATTTCGGGTATTCAATGCATATTGGAGTTAATGAAATTAGACCAAAAGAAATACAAAAGTTGCTAACGAAAGTGGAAGATACACCGGAAGAGGCAATGATCAGCCGTCTGGCACTTCGTTCGATGAAACAGGCGAAGTATACGGCAGAGAATGACGGACATTTTGGACTGGCGGCGAATTATTATACACATTTTACTTCTCCGATCCGAAGATATCCGGATCTTCAGATCCATCGGATCATTAAGGATAACCTGCGGGGAAGAATGAATGAAAGTAAGATTGAACACTACCAGTCGATCCTTCCGGAAGTTGCAAAGCGTTCCAGTGAGATGGAACGTCGCGCGGATGAGGCAGAACGAGAGACAATCAAACTTAAGAAGGTGGAATACATGCAGGCACATATCGGAGAGGAATTCGACGGTGTGATCTCTGGAATTACTAAATGGGGTATGTATGTAGAGCTTCCGAATACGATAGAAGGTCTGGTCCATGTAACAAACATGACCGATGATCATTATGAATACAATGAAGAACGTTATGAGATGATAGGAATGCATACACGGAAAGTGTACAAACTGGGAGAAGCCTTAAGAGTACAGGTGCTGGATGCAGATCGTCTGATGCGTACGATTGATTTTAAGATTGTGAATCAGGGAGGTGCCGGAGATGGCGAAGAGTAATGACAAGATGGTAGCAAATAATAAAAAGGCATATCATGATTATTTTATCCTGGATAAGATCGAGACAGGAATTGCTCTGCACGGAACAGAAGTAAAGTCACTCCGTATGGGAAAATGCAGTATCAAAGAATCCTTTATCCGTATTGAAAATGGAGAAGTCTTTATCTACGGTATGCATATCAGTCCATATGAAAAGGGAAATATCTTTAATAAAGACCCACTCAGAGTCAGAAAATTACTCCTTCATAAATCAGAGATCAATAAACTGATCGGTAAAACGAAGGAAAAGGGAATGGCAATCGTTCCATTGAAAGTATATTTCAAAGGCAGCCTTGTAAAGGTGGAGATTGGTCTGGCAAAAGGTAAGAAATTATATGATAAACGTCAGGATATCGCCAAAAAGGATCAGAGACGTGAAGCAGAACGTGATTTCAAGATGAAACTCAGATAGGAGAAAAGAATGGTACCTACAAAGAAAGAAGAATTAAGAAATCTGGTTACCCAGACAACATTAGAGACCTACGAGGAGCTGACACCACATCTGGTACAGCTTATTAATGAAACGAACAGAAATCCGGAACTGACGGAAGCTCAGAAGCAGGATGAGATCTCATTACATATGATGGGATTTGTAAAATCCTGCACCAATGAAATTATTATAGAAGTACTTGGAGAAATTCTTGGTCTGGAATAATGTAGAAAAAATATAAGAAAAATAAGATCCTGTTGTGATAATTAAACGAAATTGTGTGTGACGTCAGAAAAATGTCAGAAATTTCCTTGACAAAAAAAGTTCACAGCGTTAAACTACGGGACATAAAAGCAAGGGCGCTTCGAAAGAATCATTTCGAGGCGCTTTTTCTTTTATATAAAAGGATAGCACAAGGGTGTGTACATTTTCGTGAGTCGACCACGGAAGTGCACACTCTTTTTCGTTATCGGACATCTGAAGGATGAAGGAGGAGACATTATGACGAAAGAAGTATTATCGGCGATACAGGATGCCGTAGGCACACAGGTATTTGGAATCTGGTTCCTGATCGGTGCAGCATTTGTATTTTTCATGCAGGCTGGATTTGCAATGGTAGAGGCAGGATTCACCAGAGCGAAGAATGCCGGCAATATTATTATGAAGAACCTGATGGACTTTTGTATAGGAACTTGTGTATTTATCCCATTGGGATTTGGAATTTTGCTTGGTGAAGATACACTTGGCGGATTTATCGGAACTCCGACACTTGGAATTTTTACCGATTATGCAAATTTTGACTGGTCCAATTTTGTATTTAACCTGGTGTTTTGTGCAACAACAGCAACCATCGTATCCGGAGCAATGGCAGAACGTACCAAATTCTTATCTTATTGTATTTATTCCGCAGTGATCTCCGCTGTTGTATATCCGATCGAGGCACACTGGATCTGGGGCGGTGGATGGCTTGCAAGTTTAGGATTCCATGATTTTGCAGGTTCCTGTGCAATCCACATGGTTGGTGGAACAACAGCATTTATCGGAGCCGCACTGGAAGGAGCCAGAATTGGTAAATTTACCAGAGATAAAGATGGAAAAGTAACAAAGGTACATGCATTCCCTGGACATAACATTGTAATCGGTGCACTTGGATGTTTCATCCTCTGGTTTGGATGGTATGGATTCAACGGAGCTGCCGCTACGACAGGTCCACAGCTTGCATCGATCTTTATGGCAACAACGATCGCACCGGCAATCGCAACGGTTGTATGTATGATATTTACATGGCTTAGATATGGCAAACCGGATGTATCGATGTGTCTGAATGCTTCACTTGCAGGTCTGGTAGCAATCACTGCACCTTGTGATGTCGTTGATGCAACAGGTGCGATCATCATCGGTGTGGTAGCCGGACTTCTGGTTGTATTTGGTGTATGGTTCTGTGACAATGTTGCTCATGTAGATGACCCGGTCGGAGCAGTTGCAGTTCATTGCTTAAATGGTATCTGGGGAACGATCGCAGTCGGTCTCTTTGCAACAAAAACAGCACCAGAGTGCACATTGAAAGGTCTGTTCTACGGCGGCGGATTCCACCAGCTTGGTTTACAGCTGCTTGGTGTAGTAACCGTAATGGCATGGACGATCATAACCATGACGATCGTATTTAAGATTATCGATAAGACGGTAGGTCTTCGAGTAACAGAAGAAGAAGAGATTGTAGGTCTGGATGTGAAAGAACATGGTCTGGCATCTGCATATGCAGGTTTCAGTCTGATGGATATCACAGAAGGAAGCATGAGTATCAATGAGAATACAGAGCTTGGAGAAAATGATTATGATGAAGCTTCAGAAGCACAGAGAGCTGCATCTGTCAAAGTAACTGCTCCTGTAGATCCTGAGACTGGAATACATAAAGTTGTTATCATTGCCAAACTTTCAAGATATGAAAAACTGAAAACTGCACTCAATGATCTTGGAGTAACAGGAATGACAGTCACACAGGTTATGGGATGTGGTGTTCAGAAAGGTGCCGGTGAGAAATACCGTGGAGTTGAGATGGATGTAACCGTACTTCCAAAGGTTAAAGTAGAAGTTATCGTAGGAAGCATTCCGGTAGACAAAGTGATTGAGACTGTGAAGAGAACTCTTTATACCGGACATGTCGGAGACGGAAAGATATTCGTTTACAATGTACAGAAGGTTGTCAAGGTTCGTACCGGCGAAGAAGATTATGATGCATTGAAAGATGTAGAGTAATAGTGCATAATCGAATTGTTAGAATATTGTGTAAAATAACGAAAAAATATATAGATATTTAAAAAAAGTTATAGATATGTTATGGTGTATATAGAATTTTTATTAAACGTTTAATGTACGGATTTTATTGAGACACAAGCGAATTAATCGACAGAATAAAAATATTCTGTCGATTTTTTTAGAAATTTTATTAAACGTTTAATATCATTGCAGGAGGTGAAAGAAAGTAGTAAGGAAAACATGAAAAAGAAAGGAAAGTGAATAATGTCTAGAGGGAAAAAATTGAAAAGAAAAGTGACATCGCTTGCGTTGACAACGGCGATGGCGGTTTCAATGCTTGGTGTTTTACCGGAGTCGACGGTCGAAGCAGCTGCATCAGACGATGACTCGATTTCCAATGGAAGTCTTACTGCTGCAATTGGCGATCTGGGTGAAATATCAAGATTGACAATTGACAATAACCGCAAAAACAGTAGTGGAAAAGATGTGAATTTTGTGCTTCCGAATGATACCAATCAGCAGAATAACGAAGCACATCAGTGGATGGGAGAGATGATCTTTTCCTACCGAAGCAGCAAAGACGGAAACTTCCCGGAAGATAACAGTGGATTTCAGGAAGTAGATACGAATAAGACACTGGCTGCAGGTGGTTCAACAACTTACAGCAATGCATCAGCAAACTTAAAGAACAACCCATATATTGAAAAGAAAGTAAGCAAAGATAAGGTTGAGGTCACCTTCAAAGGACAGGATGAAGATTCGACAGACAGCCGTACGATGAAAGGCTTTAATGCAAAGTCTGTATACGATATGGATACAGATGACGGATCCCTGCTTTGGTCGATCACACTGGAAAATACGAGTGGAAATTATCTGGAATTCGGGGATGTAGGACTTCCGATGCCTTGGAATAATAAGTACGCAAGTATTGATGATACTTACAACAACCGTACAACTGTGCATACATTTGCGGGAGCAGACAGTGGTTATGCATATGCGATCAGATGCAGCGGTGAAGGAAACTATGTAATGTTCACACCTGTTACGGACACCGGTGCAAGAATTGAATATATTGATAACTGGACCGGTAATATTAACGGGGTAAAAGGAACACGTTCCGGAAGTACTTATCAGAATTGGACAAGTGATACCGGTGGATGGTTCCCGGGACTTCAGGTGTATTACATTCATTCCAAAGATATTCAGAAAACGGGACGTGGTTATTACACAGATGCTACAAGTCTTGTACTGAAACCAGGTGAGAAGAAGACATACCAGTTCAAATTCTCAGCAGTAAGAGCCGGTGATAATACACCACAGAACAGCGCAGAGGATGCAAATAATGCGTCTGATTCGGTAGAAGAACGTGAGAATAATATGCGTTCCATTCTTTATAAAGAAGGAATGATCGACGCTGTTGCGACTCCGGGATTCCAGACTGCAATCAATATGCCGACCAAGTTGGATCTGCATTATGATGACAGTAAGATCTCAGATGTATCGGTTGATATACAGTGCGTGCATGAAAATGATCCATGGGATGAAGAACATATTCCGGATCAGCAGAGTGGGATGGTCAATAATTCCAAATCCATAGAACATTCGGATAGTGATTCAGCAAAACTGGTTAATACGAAGACGGTAGATGGGGAAAAACATCATATTTATGAATTGAATTTCGGATGTATCGGTAACAATAGTGTACGTGTAAATTACAAACTGAATGGTGAAGATAAATTTACACAGTATGAATTCAATGTTCTGGATAAACTTGACAGTACGATTGAGACGCATTCGGACTTCGTGGCAAATCAGACTCAGGACAATGATACATCAAGTCCGACTTATGGAATTTACAGTGACTGGTATTTTGCAAGTGGAAAAGATTCTACACAGCAGTCTCATTGGGGAGATGACTGGAGCCACGATAATATTAACTTCATGGCAATGAAGAACTATCTGGATCCAAATGCTTCCGAGGTAGAGTCCATCGAGAAGTATCTGATTGATTTTATGTGGAATAATTACATGAAGAATTCGCATGAAACATATGCAGTAGCGAATTATCTGAGTGGATCGGGAATTTATGGTGGAAGTGCCAATCCGTATTCCAGAACTTATTCGGAAGTTATGGAAGCAACCGGATTCTTTAATATGTACCGCATAGAAAAAGCATATCCTGATCTGATTGATTACAGAGAAAGTGCAGAATGGTATCTGGAAAAAGCATATGGAATATACAGTAACCGCGTAAGTGCATATCCAATCGGATTTTACGGGGAACAGCAGATTCCGGATATGATCGAAGCACTTTATGCAGAAGGCATGACAGAAGAAGGAGACAATCTGAAACAGCTGTTTGCAAAATCTAAAGGAACAAGTATGGCAACGGCCGCTTATCCATACGGATCAGAATTCGAGTATGATAATACCGGTGAAGAGGGTGCTTATTCTGCTGCAAAAGCATTGAGAACCTATTATCCGGATAATAGTAACACAAAGGCCGCGCTTAAAAATATGCAGTCCGCAGAGTGGAAAACACGTGCGATGAGAGGACTTCAGCCAACCTGGTATCAGTATGCCGATCCTGTCTTCCGTGGAGGAGAGACCTGGTGGAATTTCCAGTATACAGCATCTCTTGCCGGATATATCATGGACGACTGGTTGAGATATGAAGATACAGATGCAGACACAGATTCCAGCGCATGGGCAGAGAGAATGAACTATGCAGCGAAGTTATCTAACTTTAATGCTGTAAACATGGGACAGATTTCTTCTAATTATATTGGAAATACAAGCTGGAGATATACCATGTCAAAAGGTGGATATGGTGCACAGAATGTAAATGACGGAGGAACACGTGTCCAGAATAATGGATGGAACGATTTCTCGGGAGAAAGTGATGAGGGACTTTATGGATCGCTTCTTAGCATCAGTGCAGATGTTGCAACAGATCCTGTATTCGGACTGACCGGTTATGGAAGTACAGTATCAAAATCCGGTGGAAAATATACGATTACCCCGCTGGATGGTGTTGGAAAACGTATCAATGTGATCGATGATAAGCTGTATGTGGAACTGGAACAGGATTCTTGCACGAAAGCAGTCATTGATAAAGATGGAACATATTTTGACCTTGCAGTAAAGAATCTGACAGGGGACGAACATCTTTCGAAGATCAGTCTGAGTGGCGCAGGTCTTAAAAATGGCTATTACAGTATAAAAGTAAATGGTGAAGAAAAAGAGCAGTGCTATGTATCAGACAACCAGGGCGATGCATACGCAGTAATTCCGGCAGGTGAATCTGCCAAGATTACGATCGAGGCAATGAAAGGTGGAGAAAATCAGGCACCAAAGATCTATAAGATCAAAACGTCAGAAAATCCACAGGCACTGGTATCTTCCCGTATAGAAGCTCAGGCTTATGATGACGGCGCACCGGATGGCAAATTGACTTATAAATGGGAAACAGTAAAAGAGCCGGAAGACGGAGAACTTACATTTGATGCCAAGAATAAGCCATATGCCAATATCACAGCAAGCAAAGACGGAATTTACAAAGTAAAACTGACCGTAAGTGACGGAGAACTGAGTACTGAAAAAGAAGTAGAGATTGAAATCGGACGTGCACCGGAAAAAACTGCACCGGTTATTGAAAGTGCAACAGCAACACAGCATCCGACAAATACAACTACGGCAGAACTGAGTGGAAAGGCTTCTACAGATAAGACCTATGGAAATAAAGTAGAATACAAGTGGTCAGTGGTAGATCAGCCGGAAGGCGGCAATGCAATTATCGCAAATGCTGAAAAAGCAGATGCAAAATTAAAAGCATATGTGCCGGGAACTTACACATTACGTTTAACAGCAACGGATAAAAAATCCACAGAGTACGATGCAGATGTGGAATCAACAAAAGATATTGTTCTCGAGATGAAAGAACCGGTTGATGGAATTGAAAGAGCAGGTACGGTACTTACGAAAGTGAAGACAGAGCCGGAACTTCCGGAGAAAATGGAAGTCATCTATGAAGACGGAACAATAAAAGACAGTGAGATTGTGTGGGATCAGGTGGATGAGGAATCCTATGCACATGCCGGAAACTTTACTGTAAATGGAACGGTAAAAGATACAGATCTGAAGGTAGAAGTTACGGTTATGGTAGTATCCGGAGAAGCACAGAACGTGGCATTGATCGCAACACCATCAGCAATTATCGATACACCGGAGGATCTGGGAGGAGTGGCAGGACTGAATGACGGATATGATCCGGCAAGTTCAAACGACAAATCACATGGTGTATGGCATAACTGGCTGGGAGATAATGGCGCCGATGCATGGGTGCAGTATGACTGGGAGTCAGAAGTGACGATATATCAGTCAGACGCATACTATTTTACAGATGGTAACTTTGTACCAAAATCAGTAAGTTATCAGTATAAAGATGCAAATGGCAACTGGCGTGATCTTCCAAACGTGTCAGGCTGTGGTACAGAACTGAACAAATATAATACAACAACATTTGCGCCGGTAACGACAACAGCTATCCGTATGAATATGAGTCCAAAGACACAAGGTTGTGGTGTGATTGAATGGAAAGTATATGGATATGCAGAGAATGTCATTGACAAAACACTTCTGAAAAAGACAATTGACAGTGCAAATGCGCTGGATCTTACAAAATATGAACTGACAGAAGAAGACAAGGCTGCATTAACGGAAGCAATCCAGGAAGCAGTTACAGTGAATGACAATAAAGAAGCAACACAGGAAGAGGTTGATTTTGCGGCAGCAAAACTTGCAAGAATCATGTCATCACTTCCAACAGCAGACGGTAACCTGGCATATGGTGCAGCTGTATCAACAAGTTATGTATCCAGCTGGGAAAAAGTAAGTGCTGTCAATGATGGCAAGATACCGGAAAGCTCATATAATCCAAGTGGTATGGCAAGATATGGAACATGGGGTAATGCAAGTTCGAAAGAAACAGTTACCTATACATGGAACCAGGAGATGAAGCTGACAGGAGCAGATATCTATCTCTGGTATGACGGCGATACAGAAGGAGATTATACAAAGGGTGGAATTAAGATCCCTAAGAGCTATACTTATGAATATCTTGATTCCGAAGGAAACTGGAAAGAAGTTCCGAATCCATCTTCTTATGGAATGGAAATGGACAAATTCAACAATACGACCTTTGATGAAATAACAACGAAATCTATCCGTGTGACGTTAAACAAGCAGGCAAATGATACGAACGGTGTAGGCGTTATGGAGTGGAAGGTATACGGAACTGCAAAATATGCGGATGAAAACGATAAGGCAGATCTGGAAAAGGCAGTGAAGGATGCAGAGACAGAAGAGGCAAACCTTTATACAGAAGACAGCTACAAAGCATTCGAAGCAGCTTTAAAAACAGCAAAATCTGTTCTTGAATCAGAAAAGGTAAGTTCCGGAGAAGTCAAAGCAGCACTTGCAGCACTGGTAAAGGCACAGAATAATCTGGTGAAGAAAGCAGAAGACAAGAATATTGCTCCGAAGGCAGCAGTAGACGGAATCTGTAATTATACAACAGATCTTGGAGGTCTTGCACAGCTTAATAACAACATTGACCCGTCTTCATCAAGAGATTGGGATGGAAGTCAGGTAGACGCAGGCAAAGGAATGTGGCACAACTGGAATAACCGTTATGATGCAGATGGCAATGTAGTGAATGCATGGGTAAGTTATACATGGGATTCAGAAATGGTACTGGAAAGTACAGATGTATATTACGGTACAGACGGTGGCGGAATCCAGCCTCCGAAATCTGTGAAATTCGAATATCTGAACGAAGCAGGTGAATGGAAAGAAGTTCCGAATGCAGAAGGACTTGGTTGTGAAAAAGACAAATACAATACAACCAAACTGGGTAACATCAAGACAAAAGCAATCCGTATGGTAATGGAACCTGAATTCTTAAGTGATGCGGACCCTGCACATGGAATCGGAGTTCTTGAGTGGAAAGTAAACGGAACGAAAGCGGCAGATCTTACGGCCTTAAAAGCAGCTATCCAGGAAGCAGAAGGAAAGAACGAAAGTGATTACACCGCATCTTCATGGAAGACATTTGCAAAAGCACTTGAAGAAGCAAAGGCAGCAGCTGCTGATAATACTGTTACGCAGGAGGCAGCAGATCTTGCAAGAACAAATCTTCTGAAAGCAGCAAATGCGTTAGTGAAAAAAGGTGAAAAACCGGAATATGATAATATCGCACCGGAAGCGAAAGCAGATGGAATCTGCGATTACACCAACGATCTTGGCGGACTTGCAACATTAAATGATGGTTATGAACCAACAGAATCCCATGATACATCACATGGTGCATGGCATAACTGGAATAACAGATATGAAAATGGTGTTGCGAAGAATGCATGGGTAAGCTATACCTGGGATAAACCTGTTGAAATTAATAGTATGGATATCTATTATTTCTCAGATCACGGTGGAATCGTGGCACCAAAGAGTGCAAGCTTTGAGTATCTGAATGATGCAGGTGAATGGGTTGTGGCAGATGAAGCACAGGGACTTGCATGTGTGGAAGATGAATACAATACTGTAAAACTTGCAAACATTAAGACAAAAGCAATCCGTATGACTATGGAACCGGAGTTTATGAACGACGGAGATCCTGCACACGGTGTCGGAGTGATTGAATGGAAGGTCTATGGCAAATATGCAGAGGACAAGCCGGAAACAGTAGATAAGACAGCATTAGATGCAGTGATCAGGGAAGCCGAGTCACGAGCAGAAAAAGATTATACAAGTGACAGTTGGGAGACATTTGCAAGAGTACTCGAATCTGCGAAGGCAGTTCAGAAAAATGAGTCTGCAACACAGGAAGAAGTAGATAATGCAACAGCACTTCTGACAGAGGCAATGGATAATCTGGAGCCGGTAAAAGAAGAACCGGTAAAAGAAGCTGACAAAAAAGAACTGAAGAAAGCAATAGCCAATGCAGAGAAATATACGCGTGTAGACTATACAGAAGAGTCATGGAATGATTTCCAGACAGCACTTCAGGCAGCATATCTTGTAGATAATAATACGGCAGCAACACAGAAAGAAGTTGATGATGCACTTCAGGCACTTCAGACAGCAATAAAGAATCTTAAGAAAGTTCAGGAAGAAGTGAAGAAAGATGATATCAGAAAATACATTGAAAAAGCACAGAAACTGAACAAAGAAGATTATACAAAAGAAAGCTGGGATGCACTTCAGGAAGCGCTGAAAGAAGCAGTAGAAGCTGCAAATAAAGACGATGTAACACAGGCAGAGATTGATCAGAAGACAGAAGCTCTGAAACAGGCAATAGGTAATCTTAAAAAAGCAGACGGAAAAGATACAGGAAAAGATAATAATAAGAATAACGATAATAAGGGTAATGGACAGAATGTCAGCAATAATAATGCAAACGGAAAGAATCCGAAAGGCGGCAATCATAAGAATGTTGGAAAGAACAACAAGAATAATAATGGAAATGCAGCCAAAACCGGAGACACCATGCCAGTAATCCCAATCGCATCTGCTGTAGCAGCATTTGCAGTGATCGCTGAGATTATCAGAAGACGTATCAAGAATCGTTAGTACAAAAAGCGGGAAGCATTTGTTTCCCGCTTTTTTTGTTGCCATGCATTCGTAAGGAGCTGCCGGGGGCAGGTCCTGTAGATCGTAAAATTCATTGTCTTGTGAACCTTGACAAAATAACTCTTACGGGGGTATAATATGCTTTACCTAAAGAAAGACAGTCTGCAAACCAGAAAAGCATTACAATCAGGGCTTGTACTGGTTTCGACGGGGGTCTGGAAGTTGGAGAAGCCATCCGTAGCGGGACACTACGTTAAAAGTTCCACTTAAATATAAACGCAGACAATACAGAATTAGCGTACGCAGCCTAATTAGGCCGCAGTCGGCCCCGGATCATCCGCTGTTCGGGTCACCGGCTTCAAACAGGCGGAGCACTTCGTTCCCAAAGCTTTGAGGGGATGGAAGAATTTATGAAGCTACTAAAGTGGGGAACCTGTCATTAGGTGCCGCATGGAGGGAATGTTAATATAATGACTGTGATGGGAGATGCTCGAATGGATGGGCTTTCGGACGCGGGTTCAACTCCCGCCAGGTCCACTAGTTAAATGTCCTAGAATCCTTGATTTATAAGGGTTCTGGGATATTTTTTTACCCATCCATTTGATAACTCTTGACTACTTTTTTGATAACTTGGTTGTAAATAATTACATGGCTTTTGTTCCTTTGTTTACCTCACATATGATATTTTTTTTGTAATCCATTTCTGAAACATCATATGTATAATACTGTTCATTTACTTTCTCTGTATTTCCTAAAAGAGATGCTCTTACAGTAGCAGGCATTCCTACACGTGCAAACTCTGAGTTCACAGTACGTCTTGATGCATGAATACATTTTGTGTTTGTAAAACCTGTACCACTTGTTTTTAGTCTCATGCATTCTGATATTGTACGTGCATGAACACGACCATCAGCATTAGAAAATACAAATTCAGATAACCAACCATTTTTTAATTCTGCTTTTTTTACACGGTTTAAAACATCTTCAATTTCTGGTGATAAAGGAAATTGACGTATCTTACCATTTTTAGGAAGTGATACATAATATTCATCAGTTTTTCTGTCATGTTTCTCTGAATGTCTTATATGCATGATACCGTGTTCTGTGTCTATATCTTCCCATTTTAACCCAGACAATTCACCTACACGCATTCCTGTATATAAAGATAATTCAACTGCGTAAGAAGGAATATAATCGGGTTTCTGTATGTGATTGTCAGTCAAAATATCCAGTAGTGTTTTTCTTTCTGTATTTGAAAATGTTCTCTCTTCTGCGGGTTTGTACCTTGTTTGCTTACAATATTGTTTGAAAAGAGGTAAGTCTACTTCATCACATGGATTTTCATATCTCTTAATAATTCCATCTTTTACAGACTTATTAAACACTCCTTTAATATATCCCATCATAGCTTGTAAGCTTCTATAAGGGATTGGTTGTTTTGATAATAATCTTTGTATGAATTGAGATATAACAGCTTC
>OLOA01001556.1_pt1 | contig 22596 bp, 17 predicted proteins | sample 1672201 | NCBI WGS metagenome assembly OLOA01 (sample SAMEA3136658, study PRJEB25190) | human gut metagenome
CCCTTGACCCTTTTTCGCGATTGAGTTGGTCACTTCTTCATGCTATGCCCGCGTGTTTATCCACAGCTTACCCACACTGTCCCCCGTATCCACAAGTTACGGCAAAGACCAGTAACAGGAGTGAGCGCCGCGAAGGGGTCAAGGGGGCGATCGCAAAGCCCCCTTGTCGCCTCCGCAGAGGCGAAATCCCCTGCATCAACATAAAACGAGTAAGGAGTTCCAACCCCTGCAATCCAAACACCAAAAAGAAACGCTTTTACCGCTTTTCCCGCAAAAGCGCCAGCTCCCGCCGCAAGCGGTTCACCTCGTCCTGCGCGCGCATCAAGTCATCCGCCAGATTCAGCGCCGTCAGCACCGCCGCCGTGTTCGCCGGAATCCGCCCGGAACGCATCGTCTCCGTCATCTGCCGGTCAACATACGCCGCCACCCGGTTCAGATGCTCCGGCGAATCCGTCGAAACAAGGGCGTAGTCCTTCCCTGCCACCCGAACCGTCGTTTTCTGCTTCTCCATGTTTTCGCTCCTACGAAATACAGGCGCAGTCCGGCTGTCTCCGCCGCGTCTGCGCCTGCATCATTATACGATTCCCAAATGAGAATGCGCCAAGATGCGCAGGCAAATTGGGAAATCGTATTACATCTGCTCGAAAGGATAGGTCTGCCCGAAGGTTTCCACGCGGATGGACTTCATCACCTGCGGTTCAAGGGGCTTATCGCGCATGTCGCGCTTGACGCTGACGATTGCGTCCGCCACGTCCATGCCTTCCAGCACCTTGCCGAACGCCGCGTACTGGCCGTCGAGGTGCGGGCTGTCCGATGTCATGATGAAGAACTGGCTGCCGGCGGAATCAGGCATCATGCTGCGCGCCATCGACAGAACGCCGTAGGTGTGCTTGAGCGGGTTGTTCACGCCGTTCATGGCGAATTCACCCTTGATGTGGTAGCCGGGGCCGCCGATGCCCGTGCCCTTGGGATCGCCGCCCTGAATCATGAAGCCCGGAATGACACGGTGAAAAATCAGCCCGTCATAGAAGCCGCTGTTCGCCAGCGCAATAAAATTGCCGACGGACTGCGGCGCAGTTTCAGGGTAGAGTTCGCCCTTCATTTCGCGGCCATCCGCCATCGTAATAACAAAAGTAGGATTCTGTGCCATGTTCATAGCACTCCTTTCAGAACCAATTGTCCGCGCCCTTGCGGACTTTGCGGAAGATAGGGCAAAAGCGCCTATCACACCTATTGTATCAGCAAATGCGCCAAATTGCAAGCCAAAAGGGGAATTTGCCGCCGCCGAAACGTGCTTTTTGCCGTCAAAGTGGCATTTCCGGCAGGAAAAGTGCTTTTTTGCGCCCAATCATTTCCTCCACGCGGGCAATGTACTGCTCAATGTTGGATACGTTCGGCGCACGGCCGATGTGCCCTTCCTCCGGGTAGACGCGTTTGGAAATGCCGCCCGCGCCGAGGGCGAGGATGTGCGTGGTTTCTTCCATAATATCCACATTGTATTGACAGGCGTGACCCGGCAGCGCGTAGCCGACGTTCTCCTGATTGCCCGCCATGTACTTCTGGCGGTAGAGATAGTAGGGCTTCATGCCCAATCGGTGCGCGGTTTCAAGCCCCAGCTGCACCATGCGGGAGGCGGTTTCGCCGTCCGGCAGGGGCGCGTTTTCCAGATGCAGGCGGCTGGAGCGCTTGATGGCGAGGGTATGCACGGTCAGGCTTTCCGGCTTCAAGCGGAGCGCCGCGTCCATTGTACGGGCAAAATCGTCGATGTTTTCACCCGGCAGCCCGGCAATCACGTCCATGTTGATGTGGTGGATGTTCGCCGTCCGCGCCATCGCATACGCCTCCTCCACCTGCTGGGCGGTGTGCGCACGGCCGATGACGCGCAAGGTCTTGTCATTCATCGTCTGCGGATTGATGCTGATGCGCTGTACGCCCGCGCGCCGGATGGCTTCGAGCTTCGGCAGCGTCAGCGTGTCGGGACGACCCGCTTCCACCGTGTACTCCATTGCGCAGGGGAAGCACTGCATCATCTTCTCCAGCAGCCGCGGCAGCTGCTCCTCATTCAGCGATGTCGGCGTGCCGCCCCCGACGTAAACCGCGCGCAGTTTCTTCCCTGCGTCACGCAGGAGCTGCGCACAGGCATCCATCTCCCGGAACAGCGCCGTCAGGTAGGGTGCAACCAAATGCCCGTCGCCCAGTTCGCCGCTGGAAAAGGAGCAGTAGGTGCAGCGCGTTGTGCAGAACGGAATGCCGATGTACACATCCATCCAGTCGTCGCCCGGCGGCGGAAGCTGTTGCTGCACAGATACGAGTTCCGCCAGCAGCGCCGCCTTCTCCGGCGCAACATCAAACTGGTGTACCAAATGTTCCTGCGCGTCCGCCATCGACATGCCTTCGTTCAGCGCCTCGTACATCAGGTGCGTCGGACGGATGCCCGTCATGCTCCCCCACGGCGGATGAATGCCTGTTTCCTTGCGCAGCAGGTCGTAGAGCGTCTGACGGCAGAGACGGCGGAGCGCCCGGCGTCGGTGCAGCGCCTGAATCCGCGCATCCGCATCCGATGGAATGTCTGTCACGCCCTGCGCCGCCTGCGTTTTCCCATAGAAGCGGATGACGTACTGCCCGCCCTCGATAGCCGCCGCGAAATGGTATTCCGGCGCATCCCACACGCTGTCCGGCAGAGAGAACAGGCGCGTCATGTTCATCAAATCCGGCTCGATGGTCGTCAAGTCGTCCTGCAGGCCCTGCTGAATTTCGTTGCTCATTTTAGTCTCCATGTCCGGGGTAAATTTCCAGATTGCGCGCCATCGGCACCACCCGTGCCAGCGACGCTTGCATCTGCTCGCTGCTCCCCGTGGGCAAATCGGTGCGCCCGCAGCCGAAGCGGAAGAGTGTGTCGCCCGTGAACAGCTTGTCGCCAATTTGATAGCACACGCTGCCCGCCGTATGACCCGACGTATGCAGCACGGTGAAAGTCAGCCCCGCCGCCGTCACCGTATCGCCTTCGTGGACGAGTTTCGTCGCTTCCGGCGCGGTCACGGGAGCGCCCATCAGGAAGCTGGCATTCTCCTGCGGATTGGAAAGCATCGGCGCGTCCTGTGCATGAACCACCAGTTCCGTTTCCGGGGGCATCAACGCCCGAACCGCGCCGATATGGTCAAAATGCCCGTGCGTGAGCAGAATCGCGGCAATCGTGCGCCCGTCCGCCGCTTTGCGGATGTGCTCCGGCTCGTCGCCGGGGTCAATCACCACGCAGTCAGTGCGCGCATCGTCCCAGAGGATATAGCAGCACGTTCCAATCGCGCCGACGGTGACTTCCTTCATTTGCAGCATGGCTCTATCCTCCTGCGTCAGAATGCCTTGGTAGAATCCATCAAAATCGTCACAGGGCCGTCGTTGACGAGCGACACCTGCATATCCGCGCGGAAACGTCCGGTTTCGACGTGAATGCCCTGCGCGCGCCACGCCGCAACAAGCTGTTCATAGCGTTCATTGGCTTCTTCCGGGCGCGCCGCCGCGATAAAGCTGGGGCGGCGGCCGCCGCGGGCATCGCCATAGAGCGTGAACTGGCTGACGGCAAGAATCGCGCCGCCAACATCCTTGAGGGAGCGGTTCATTTTACCCGCTTCATCCTCGAAAATGCGGAGATTCGGCACTTTTTCCGCCATATAGTGGACGTCGTGATCGGTATCGTCGGTGCTGACACCGATAAGCACCATGAATCCCTGCTGGATGGCGCCGATTTGCTCGCCATCGACGCTGACGGAGGCTTGGGCAACTCGCTGAATGACACAACGCATAGGGGGTACTTCCTCGTTTCTTGGGCATTTTGATAAACACGCGGACACTGTATGCAGACGTACACAACTGAATCGCGCGGAAGGGTCAAGGGAGGAACTCCCTTGCAGGGTGCAGGGGCAGCGCCCCTGCTGGGGTCAAGGGGCAAAGCCCCTTGGGTCACCCTTGTACTCGGAATACGTCAATGACGTCCGTTTTCCGCTGCAGCAGCTTCACCAGCTTGTCCATCTGCTCGCGGGATTTCACTTCGAGGACGAAGCGGAAGGTCGCAATGCGGTTCTTTTCGTCCAGCTCGGTGTTGACCGTCTTAATCGGCACATTCGCGTCGCCGATGATGGTCGCCAGCTCAATCAGCAGGTTCGTGTGGTCGTAAGCGACAATCTTGATGGACACGCAGAAGCCCGTGCCCGTGTCGCCATCCGCCCACGCCACCTGCACCCGGCGTTCCGCTTCGCCGCGCAGGACGTTCACACAGTCCGCCTTGTGAATCGTCACGCCGCGCCCGCGGGTGATGAAGCCCACAATGTCGTCCCCCGGCACGGGCGAACAGCACTTGCCGAAGCGCACGGGGATGTCCATATCCTCGTTGCCGGGCAGGATGATGCCGTGGTTCGCCTTGCCGGAGGCCTTGCGCTGCGGCTGATTCTCTTCTGTCAGCGCGAGCAGTTCTTCCGCCTTCGGGGCAGCCTGCGCCGTCTGCGTCCGCTGCTCATCCACCAGGCGCGACACAACGTACACCGACGCCATGCCGCCATAGCCGACCGCGCTGTAAATGTCGTTCAGCGCCGTAAAACCATACTTTTTGAGAATTGAATCATAATATTCCGGCTTAATCACATCCGGCGGATTCAGCCCGCGGCGGCGGCATTCGCGTTCCACCATCGCGCGGCCCGTCTCAATGTTTTCCTCGCGGTACTCCTTTTTCAGGAACGCGCGGATTTTCGCCTGCGCCTGCGGGGTTTTGCAGATGCGCACCCAGTCCGCGCTCGGGCCTTTCGACGATGCGCTGGTGATGATTTCCACGCGGTCGCCCGTTTCCAGCGGCGTGTCCAAAGGCATGATGCGCCCATTGATTTTGCTGCCGACGCACTTGTTGCCCACGGCGGAATGAATGCGGTAGGCGAAATCCAGCGGCGTCGCGCCCTTGGGCATACTGATAACGTCGCCCTTGGGGGTGAAGAGGAACACTTCCTCGGAGAAGAGGTCGGTTTTCAGGGTATCCAGGAATTCGCGGGAGTCGCGCGTGTCGCTCTGCCAGTCCAGAATCTGCCGCACCCAGTAGAGCTTGGAATCCAAGTCGTTTGCCGCGCCGCCGCCCTCTTTGTAGCGCCAGTGCGCTGCAATGCCGTATTCCGCGATGCGGTGCATCTCCCAGGTACGAATCTGCACCTCGAACGGAAACGGCATCTTGCGCCCGCCGACGACCGTTGTGTGCAGGGACTGATACATGTTCGCCTTCGGGACGGAAATGTAGTCCTTGAAGCGCCCCGGCATCTGGTTCCACAGCGTGTGGACAATGCCCAGCACGGCATAGCAGTCCGGCACGGAGTCCACCAGCACGCGAATCGCAATCAGGTCATAAATTTGGTCGAAGGGCTTGTTTTGCAGCACCATTTTGCGGTAGATGCTGTAAAAGTGCTTCGGGCGGCCGTCAATCGTGTGGTGGATATGCTGCTCATCCAGCTTGGCGGACAACTCGTCGATGACCATGCGGATATTTTCTTCCCGCTCCGAGCGCTTCTGCCCGACCTTCTGCACCAGGTTCTCGTACCCAACCGGGTCGATGTAGCGCAGGGACAAGTCCTCCAGTTCCTGCTTGATGGCGTACACGCCAAGCCGGTGCGCAATCGGCGCATAGATGTCCAGCGTCTCGCGCGCAATCGCCACGCGCCGCTCTTCCTTCTGGAATTTCAGCGTCCGCATGTTGTGCAGGCGGTCAGCCAGCTTAATCAGCACGACGCGGATGTCCTTGCCCATCGCCAGAATCATCTTGCGCAGTGATTCCGCCTGTGCTTCTTCCTTGTCGGCAAAATCGAGTTTGTTCAGCTTCGTCACGCCATCCACCAGCATGGCGACTTCCTCGCCGAATTCCTGCCGAATGGTGTCCAGCGTGATGCCCTCGCAGTCCTCCACCGTGTCGTGCAGAAGCCCGGCGGCAATCGTCGGCGGGTCAAGGGACAATTCCACCAGAATGCTGGCGACGAAGCACGGATGGGTGAAATACGGCTCCCCGCTCTTGCGGTACTGATTCTTGTGCGCCTCCTGTGCGAATAAATAGGCTTTTTCTACCAGCTTGTACCCGTCGCCGGGATAATACTTTTGCACGCGCGCCAGCATCTGGCTCAGCGGCATGGCCTCATAAACGGTATAAGTCATATTTCATCCTCCTCCCCGAAAAAATGTCGTTCGGGTTACATCTGCGTTTCCGCAGCATAATGGGTTATCAGGTATTTCCGCAGCGGGCTGTCCGTCAGCGCAACCTTGTGCATCGGCAGCAGCGTCAGCTGATACGGGTCGAGCTTGAAGGAAACAAGCGCCACCTGCCCAAAGACGGTCAGTCCGGTCAGCACCTGTTCTTCCGTCATGCCGCAGTCCTGCGCCAGGGCGGATGCTGCCATCGGGCCGCCGCGCAGCAGCCGCCGGTACAGCCCGCGCAGGGTATCCTCGGAGACGGTGAGCACCGCCAATTGCATCCGCAGGTCATCCGGCGCATCCGACAAGCACCACAGGCGCGCGTTCGGGCATTTCTGCCAGATAATGTCCTTAAGCCCCGGCAGCGTTTCGCCGTCCAGCAGCACCACATCGCGCCAGTCATCCCGCAGCTTTTCCACATCCGGCGCGAACAGCACGGTGTTGAACGCGCGCGCGTCCCGCACCTGCCCCACATCCGTGTCGGCTTCGCCTCCGCTGAGGACGTCCTTCGCCCACGCGCTTTGATGGGCAATCATCAGCACGCCGCGTCCGAGCCGCAGCTTCTCGCGCAGCTGATTCGTCCGCAGGGGCAGGATTTTCGCCTGCGCATCGCCTGATGATAAAGTGTTATAATTCGACGCGAGGGCTGTCAATTCCTGCAAGAGCGCGGAGAAAATCATTTTCTCGTCCGGCCAGAGCAGACTGCCGCCCGTCTGCTTCATCGCGGCGACATTCAGCTGCACCGTCCGCTGTCCGCGGAATTCGTTCACTTCCGGCGAGAATAGCACATCCACGCGCTCATAGCCGCGGTCTGCCAAATCCCCCTGCTGGAAGCCGATGCCGCCGCGCACGTTCGCGCCGTCGAGCAGCGTCAGCTTCAGGTGTGCCCCGCCCACGCCGACGCGCCGCGCCTCCTGCACATGCAGTCCGCGCGCCATCAGTACCGGGTTCGGGTTGCCGTAGCCGGTCGGCTGAAGCTGATTCAATTCGTCGATGAGCGCCATGTTCACCGCTTCGAGCGGCACTTCGAGTTCGTACTCCTTCTGCGGGATGTAGCACGTCAAGTCGCAGTTGTCGCCCTGCGGGATGACGCGGTTGAGCAGCCGCCGCAATTCCGGCACAAGCTCCGCGCGGATGGTCAGCCCTGCCGCCTGCGAATGCCCGCCGAAGCGCTCGAACAGCTGCCCGTGCCCTTCCGCCTGATACAGCGCCTTGCACGCCGTCAGCATCTGATGAATATCCACGCCGGGAATCGACCGGCACGAGCCGACGGCAAGGTCGCCGTGCTGACTTAACACAATCGTCGGGAAATGGTACTTTTCGCAGATGCGCCCTGCCGCAAGCCCAATCACGCCGTTGTTCCACTCCTGACCAAGGATGACAATCGCGAAATCCGTGCGGAAATTCACCTGCGCCGGAATCGCGGAAATCGCCTGTTCGACAATCTGCTTTTCCATCGCCTGACGTTCCTGATTGAGGCCGTTCAAGTGGGTGGCAATGGCAGTCGCTTCGGCTTCGTCCTTCGTCGTCAGGAGTTTGACGCACTGTTCGGCGGTTTCGAGCCGTCCGCCCGCGTTCAGTCTCGGCGCAAGGCGGAAGCCCAGATGCCCTGTATTGATGGGCTGGCTGACCTGCGCCAGCTCCATCAGTTTCTTCAATCCCGGACGCGCGCTTGTCCCCATGCGCATCATGCCTTCGCGGACGATGACGCGGTTTTCCTCCATCAGCGGCACAATATCCGCGACGGTCGCGAGGGCGGCGAGGTCAATCCGCTTTTCGACGCCGTCCATGCCCAGCAGCGCCTGCGTGATTTTAAGCGCAACGCCCGCGCCGCACAGCCGCTTGAACGCATACGGCTCAATCAGCGGATTCAGCACGGCATCGGCTTCGGGCAGCTTTTCCGCCAATTGGTGATGGTCAGTGACGATGACGGTCATGCCGCGCTTTTTCGCCAGCGCGACTTCATCGAGATTGGTAATGCCGCAGTCCACGGTCAGCAGCAGTCGGCTTTCCTTCGCGAGCAGCTCAATCGCGTCGGCGTTCAGCCCATAGCCCTCTTCGTGGCGCGAGGGGATATACGGGCGGACGTGCTGTGCGCCAAGGTCGCGCAGGGTTTCGAGCATGATGCTCGTCGCGCAGATGCCGTCGACATCGTAGTCGCCGTAGATGGTGATGCCCCACTGCTCCCGGACGGCTTGGCGGATGATGGATACAGCCTTCTCCATGCCGGGCATGGTGGAGGGATCAAGCAAATCGGTCAGGCGCGGATGCAGGAAGCGCTCTGCTTCCTCCGGGGTATTGACGCCCCGATAGCGGAGGAGGTTTGACATGCGCAGGGGCAGTGTCCCGATGCGTTCCTTGCTCTCGATGCCTTTCTTGGTGTATCTTAGCATAATTGTCCTTTTTCGCGGTTGGCGTGGTGCAGGAATGGGAAAGACGGGCGATTTGGTCGCGCCCATCTGGCGCGACACAGCATAGTTGGTGAAAAGAGCCGCTTGGGGGCGCTCCTGCGGGAGCGCGAAGTTACGGGCAGGGACGCTTCGCTGCCTGCGCCTTTATTGGCGACTTCCTTGGAGTTGGTCGGACGAGGAACGGTTGGGGCGTTGCCCCAAACCCCACAAGGGAGCTCCGCCCCTTGACCCCGCAAGGGGGAATTCCCCCTTGACCCCTTCGCGCGATTGAGTTGGTCGCTTTTCCCTGCTTTTTCCGCGTGTTTATCCCTTTTTAGTTGCGGTCGTTGCGCTTGGCAATCAGGATAAGCCGCAGCAGCGACAGCAAACTCGTCACCGCCGCCGCCACATACGTCAGCGCAGCGGCGCTCAGCACTTTCCGAACATTCCGCTCTTCCTCCGCGCCGGAAATGTACCCACCTTCGGACAGCATCTGAATCGCGCGCTTGCTTGCGTCAAACTCCACCGGCAGCGTCACCAGCGCGAACACAGTCGACGCAGCGAACAAGCCGATGCCGATGTACACCAGCGGCTGCCACGCGAAAATCAAGCCGAGAATGAACATCGGCGTGGAGAGCGACGAGCAGATGTTCACCGCCGGAACGATGGCGGAGCGCAGGTTCAGCGGCGCGTAGTTCTCCAGCTTCTGCATGGCGTGGCCCGCCTCGTGCGCGGCGATGCCCATCGCGGCAATGCTGTTGCTGCTGTACACGCCGTCGGAGAGGTTGAGAACTTCCTTCGACGGGTCATAGTGGTCGGTCAGTTCGCCGGACACATGCCCGACGCGCACGCGGGTGTTGCCGTTGCGACGGAGCAAATCCGCGACCATCTGACTCGCCGTCAGACCGCACTTGGCGGGAATCCGGCTGCACTGCGCATAGGCGCTTTTCACCTTCGCCTGCGCGATCAGACCGAGAATCAGACCGGGGATAACCAGCAGATACGTCCAGTCCCAATAATAATAGTAGGGCATTTTGTTCATTCCTTTCTGAAATTCGCCGGAAAGCATTTTTCCCGGTTTTCTCTTATCCTATCACATCTGCCGCGCAAGTGCAAGCGGACAAAAACACCGAAAATGTTCAAATTGTGCGTTTTTCGTCCGCGAAAGTGGATTTTTTCGGATTCTGCCCGGAAAAGTCCGCTTGTTACATTGACGAAACGGGAAAGAAGCGGTATAATAAATGTATGTGTGCCCATGCGGAATGAATCATTCGTGCAGGGGACAAATTTCGTTTTTCGGCAGAAGGGAGGAAGCGCGGTGAAGCATGTGGGACGTGCGGTCTTTTTTGCGTGCCTGACGGCGCTTCTGCTGCTGGGGATGCGGCAGCTTGTCGTCGCCCCGGAATCTGCTTCTGCGGAATCCTCCCCTGCCCCGCCCGGTATTCCGGCAGTGATGACGGCTGCTTTGCCCGCGCCGGAGAGCGCCGCGGCATCCGCATCCACCGCACAGGAGGCGCTGCACCGCCCCGCTGCCTTGCCAGCGCATCCCCCCATGCCGGTGCTGACCCGCGCGGATGGCTGCGGATGGCTCATCACCGGGCGAAGTTACGTCCGCACGGTGTACATCGCGTTCCATTTGGAGGGCAGCGCCGGATAGAGGGTGTCCGCTGACTGTCCACTTCCCCATGAAAAGAATGAAAGGAAGCATTCTCATGAAGAATACGAAGACGAAATCCATCGTCGCACTGGCCATCGTGCTGGTGCTGACCGTGGTCTTCGGCATCGTCGGCGTGACGGGCATGTCGTTCCAGGGCGGGCTGTGGAAGCTCCTGCCGTGGCTGCCGACGACCAACGCTGATGCTTGGCCGCAGGCCATTTCTCTGGGTCTTGACCTGCGCGGCGGCGTGTATGTGGAGTACAGCGCCGAAGCGCCCGAGGGCAACGACGCGAACTTCTCTGACCTGCTGGACGCGACCGTTTCCGCCATTCAGTCCCGTCTGACCGACAAGGGCTATGCCGAAAGCACCGTGCAGGTGCTGGGCACGAGCGGCATCCGCGTTGAAATCCCGGATGTGAGCGATCCGAGCGAAATCCTGAACCTGATTGGCGAACCCGCCCTCTTGGAGTTCAAGGATCCCGACGGCAACACCTTCATGACCGGCTCTGACGTCCGTCTGGCGCAGGCCGCCATGACGCAGGACGGTCAGTGGGCGATTTCCTTCCAGCTGACCGCTGCCGGCACGAAGCTCTTTGCCGACATGACCAGCCAGAACATCGGCAAGACGCTGGGCATCTATCTGGACGGCGAGCAGCTGATGGCGCCCACCGTGCAGTCCGCCATCACCGGCGGCGCCGGTCAGATTACCGGCAACTTCACGATGGATCGTGCGCAGACCATCGCCGCGCAGATTCAGTCCGGCGCGCTGCCGCTGGTGCTGACGCAGCAGAAGGTTGATACCGTGTCCGCCACGCTGGGCGACAACGCGCTGTCCACCTCCGTTTTCGCTGCCATCATCGGCATCGCGCTGGTCATGCTCATCATGATTGTCCGCTACCGCCTGAACGGCGTGGTCGCCTCCTGGGCGCTGTGCATTTACACAATCGTGCTGTTCTGGGTGCTGGCGGTTTTCCCCGGCATTCAGCTGACCCTGCCGGGCATTGCCGGTATCGTGCTGGGCATCGGCATGGCGGTAGACGCCAATGTCGTTATCTTCGAGCGCTTCAATGAGGAAGTCCGCGCGGGCCGCAGCCTGAAGGTTGCCCTCAAGACTGGCTTCCACAACGCGCTGAGCGCCATCATCGACGCGAACGTGACCACCATTATCGCCGCCATCGTGCTGATGATTTTCGGCACCGGCTCTGTGCAGGGCTTCGCCAAGACGCTGCTGCTGGGCGTTATCGTGTCCCTGTTCTCGGCGCTGCTGGTCACTCGCTTCCTGATGAAGCAGTTTATCCAGCTCAAGAACTGGAACGTGAGCGCTTTCACCTCCGGCGTTCAGTCTGCAAAGGAGGCCAAGTAATATGACAATCAAGAATTACTCCAAGCAGTGCCTGATGATTTCCGCCGGCATCATGGTGCTGGCGCTGCTGCTGAGCCTGTTCGGCATGGGCATCAACGTCGGCATTGACTTCTCCGGCGGCATGTCCATGCAGTACACCATGGGCGAAGCCGTCACGCAGTCCGACATCGAGGGTGTGCTCAACGGCATCGGTCTGAAGGACTACGCCGTGTCCGTGCAGGGCACAGGCAAGGATTCCATCAATATCCGCATCAAGGCGATTGACGAAGACGGCGTGCAGGGCGTGCAGGCTTCCATTACCGAAGCGCTGCAAGCGAAGTACCCGAACGCCGCCATCTACGGCGACGTGAACTACGTCGGCCCGGTCGCCGGCGCGACGCTGCTGCGCAATGCCTTCCTGTCTGTGCTGATTGCCGCGCTGTGCATGCTCATCTACATCGCCATCCGCTTCGACTTCAACTCCGGCGCGGCGGCGGTGCTGGGTCTGGTGCATGACGTGCTGATCATGCTGTCCTTCATGGTCATCCTGCGCTCCTTCGTGCAGATGAATTCTTCCTTCATCGCGGCGATGCTGACGATTGTTGGCTACTCCATCAACAACACCATCATCATCTTCGACCGCATCCGCGAGAACGCCCGCAAGATGCCGTCCTCCACGCCGCGCGTGGACGTCGTCAACCGCTCCATTAAGGAGTGCCTCGGCCGCACCATCAACACCACGCTGACCACGCTGGTGACGATCGTCTGCCTGTACATCTTCGGCGTTTCCTCCATCCGCGAGTTCGCCCTGCCCATCATCGTCGGCATCATCTCCGGCGTGTACAGCGCGAACATGATCAACGGCTACGTCTGGGCGTTCCTCGAAGAGAAGAAGCGCGCCAAAAAGGCCGCCAAGGCGTAATTTCTCCTACTTTACCCTCACTGGACGGTGTAGTTTCGGGCTGCACCGTCTTTTATTATGGAGATTTTCTCGTCCGCACAAGAAAAGGGCTTGGAAAAGCATCGTCCGCTCTTCCAAAGCCCAATTGTTATGTTCGGGATGTCAGCACGATGCCGCATACCCCTTCTCGTCCTTCATGATGTGCACAATCGTGCTGTTCGTGCTCCCCATGCCGACGCAGACCAGCTCGCCGAGGTGCGCAATCAGGCGGTCAAAGCTGTCATCCAGAATGCCGTCCTGCGCGTGGATGCCGCCGCCTTCCAGCGCCAGACACGCCGCTTCCACCGCAAGCCCCGCGCTCAGGGCAACCTTGCTCGCGCAGCCCTCCTTCGCGCCGTCGCAAATCATGCCGCTGACCGAACCCAAGATGTTCCGCGCAGCCTGCACCATCTCGCCTTCGCCGCCGCCCAGCAGGTACACGACCCCCAGCGACGCGCTCAAGCCTGCCGCCACGCCGCACGCGCACACGCTCGACAGGGGGCCGATGAAGCTTTTGATGTACACGTTCGCCAGCGCCGCCAGCGCAATCGCACGCAGTTCCTTTTCCTCCGGGATGCTGAAATAGCGCGCCGCCGCATCCACCGTCAAAAAGAGCGTGATGCCCTGATTGCCGCTGCCCGTCGCGGTCATCACCGGCAGCGGAACGCCGTGCATCCGCGCGTAGGACGCCGCGCCCGCCATCCGCTTCGCCGACGCGCAGAGCGACGGGTCATCCAGCGTAATTTTCGGCAGAACGCAGTGCGCCAGCTCATCCGACATCGCGCGGTCGTAGATGGTTCGGTTCATCGTCAGCGCGTCGCGGAGGAACGCCAATTTATCCAGCGCAACCGTGTCCGCAAAGGCGATAAATTCCGCCAGCGACCCGCAGTGCGCGCCGCCTTCCTCCACCGATTCCTGCCCGGCAGGCGCTTCGGTAAACGGCGCATGTTCGACAAGGGCGATATGATCGTGCGCACCCACCGTGACCACACGAACCGCGTCGCAGTCCGTTCGCAAAATCGTTTCAATATATAATCCGCTCACGCCGTCGACGATTTCGACTTTCACGCAGCCGCGCAATGCCTTTGCTGCCGCCAGCTGCTCCGCCGTCACCGTGTGCAGCGCGTTCATGCCCGCGTCCGCGTCGCCCGCCGTGATGCCCAGCGCCACACACAAGTCCACGCCGCGCTCATCCGCGCCCGGAATACCCACGCCCATGGCGTTTTTGAACAGGTACGCATCCAGCCGCGCCGTCACCTGCGTGACAGTCCCCCGCGCCGCCTTGCGCGCCGTCGCCGCGTTGAGGGCAATTGCCGCCGGTTCCGTACAGCCGGTTGAGGGGGCAAGCGAAGCCCTGATCATCCGCAGACATTGCGTTTCATCCATCCGATAGTTCCTCTTTTCCACCCGGCGCGATGCCGGATTTGCTTTTTCCAAGAACACAATTCGCCCTCAAACCGCGAAATTCCTGCCGAAAACCTTTCTTTTTGCAAAAATCGCCTATTTTGCTTGTGAAAAAAGCGTCATTCCCCCTTGCCAACCATCGTTGGGGTATTGTATAATAAAATATACGGCAGATGCTTCTTCTGCCATTTCGACCAAACGAATAAGGAGGAGAACCATGAAGAAGTTCCTTTCTCTCCTGCTGGCGCTGACGATGCTGCTGACGCTGTGCGGCGCTGCGAGTGCGGAGGCCGGCGTCTTTACGGGCGTGGGCGACAGCGAAATCGGTGGCAAGGGCGCCATTGAAGTGGCTGTGACCGTGGATGAAAACGGCGCAGTGACCGCCATCGAAGTGACCAAGAATGGCGACACCGCCGGCATTTCTGATCCGGCTGTGGCGCAGATTCCGGGTCTCATCGTCGAGCAGCAGACCGCGAACGTTGACGCGGTTGCGGGCGCGACCAAGACCTCCGATGCCATCATGGCGGCTGTGCTGGACGCTGTGACCAAGGCGGGTCTGGACACCGTGAAGTGGTCTACGAAGGTGGAGACTGTCGTCGAAAAGGCGGAGGACGTCACCATCGAGACGGAAATCGTGGTCATCGGCGGCGGCGGCGCTGGTCTGGCGGCGGCTGTGCAGGCGAATCAGCTCGGCTCCAAGGTGCTGGTGCTGGAAAAGATGGGCAAGGTCGGCGGCAATACCATCCTCGCTGGCGGCGCGCTGAATGCAGTCAACGACCGCTCTGAGCAGGCGATTGCCTACAACGACTCTGTCGAATGGCACTACACCCAGACGCTTTCCGGCGGTGACTATCAGGGCGACCCCCTGCTGGTGCACACGCTGGTGAGCAATGCGTGGGACGGCGTGCAGTGGCTGATGGACCTGGGCATGGAGTTCCAGGACGAAACGGCTGGTCTGTTCACCGTGACCGGCGGTCTGTGGCCGCGCGCCCACAAGCCGGTTGAACCGCTGGGCACTGGCTTCTTCAAGGCCTACATGAACTACATCGACAGCCACGACAACGTGGACGTGATGCTGAACACCCGCGCGACCGAAATCCTTGTGGACGAAAACGGCAAGGCTTGCGGCGTCGTGGCGACGGGCGAAACGGGCAACACCGTGACCGTCAAGGCGTCCAAGGGCGTCGTTGTGGCGACGGGCGGCTTCGCAGCGAACGTCGAACTGCGCAGCGCGTACAACACGCAGTGGGCGGATCTGGGCGACAGCATCAAGAGCACCAACCACGCGGGCGCGACCGGCGACGGCATCAAGATGCTGCAGAAGCTGGGTGCTGACTTTGTGCAGATGGGCAACATCCAGCTGCTGCCGCTGGGCGACCCTGTGACCGGCTCCCTGTCCGGCAACATCGAGCATGACGTGGAAACCCGTATCTTCATCAACAAGGAAGGCAACCGCTTCGTCAACGAGGGCGGCCGCCGCGACGACATGACCAACGCCCTGTTCGCGCAGACCGATGCGTACATGTGGATCGTCATGGACTCCGACACCTATCCCACGGGCGACGAACGCAACAACTTCGGCGAAACCGCGAACCAGCTGGTGGAAGCCGGCCGCGCGGTGAAGGCGGACACGCTGGAAGAGCTGGCGGAAAAGATGAACGTTCCGGCAGACGCGCTGATTGCGGCGGTCACGGAATTCAACCGTCACGCAGAGGGCGGCGATCTTGCAGGCACGCCGGACGAATTCGGCCGTACCCTCTACAAGACCCCCATCGACACCGCGCCCTTCTACGCGGCTGCCCGCGTTCCCACCGTACATCACACGATGGGCGGCGTGCGCATCAACGTGAATGCGCAGGTGCTGGATGAAAACGGCAACGTGATTCCTGGTCTGTATGCTGCGGGCGAAGTGACCGGCGGCATCCACGGCGCGAACCGTCTGGGCGGCAACGCGCTGACCGACACGGTCGTCTTCGGCCGCATCGCTGGCGAATCCGCTCACTACGAGAAGTAATCTCGCATCCCCAGAGGCTCGGAGGAAACTCCGAGTCTCTTTTTTCGTGCAAGCATTGCTCGGTAATCATGTAACATTAGCGAAATTTGTTGACATATGTGGTAATTCGTGTTATTCTTTTGTGGATAGGAGGCGTTCACCGTGAATAAAACTTTGACCCGTATCACCGTCAGCCTTTTCCTGACCCTTACGCTGCTTTTCTGCTCCTGCACAGCATATGCCGGCTCTTACAGTTCGACGATCAGCAGCATTCACTCGTCTTTCGTTCGCCAGAACACCAGCGCGGACAACATTTACCAGCAAATCTGCAACGGCACTTACCGCACCGTTGAGTTCCTCGAAGTCATTGCCTATGAATTAGACACCACAGGCGCGTACAGTTCGACCATCAGCAGCATTCACTCGTCTTTCGTTCGCCAGAACACCAGTGCAGACAACATCTACCAGCAAATCTGCAACGGAACTTACCGCACCGCTGAGTTCCTCGAAGTCATTGCCTGCGAGTTAGACACCAAAGGCGCGTACAGCTCGACTATCAGCAGCATTCACTCGTCTTTTGTCCGTCAGAACACCAGCGCCGACAACATCTACCAGCAGATTTGCAACGGCACTTACCGCACGACGGAGTTCTTAGAGGTCATCGCCTATCTCCTGGACGACTGATTTTCCCCTTTTGCCCCCATAAAAACACCAACAGTACATTCCATCCCTTGCATTCCCCCCGAAATCGTCCTATAATAAAGGCGAATCCACCAAAAGGAGTGCATGAATGATGAGCAGCCCGAACATCGACTGGAGCAATCTCGGCTTCGGCTATATCAAGACGGATTATCGCTACGTTTGCCGCTATAAGGACGGTCAGTGGGATGAGGGCGGTCTGGAGACCGACGCAAACATCACCCTGAATGAATGCGCCTGCGTCTTCCAGTATTGCCAGGCGTGCTTTGAGGGCATGAAGGCGTATTATACCAAGGACGGGCATATCGTTTGCTTCCGCCCGGACATGAACGCCAAGCGCATGGCGGACAGCGCCGCGCGGCTGGAAATGCCGCCCTTCCCGGTGGACAAGTTCGTGGACGCGGTGAAGCAGGTCGTCGCGGCGAATGCGGATTTTGTGCCGCCGTATGGCACGGGCGCGAGCCTGTACATCCGCCCGTTCATGATTGGCACGAACAGCGTCATCGGCGTGAAGCCCGCGACGGAGTTTGAATTCCGCATTTTCTGCACGCCTGTCGGCCCGTACTTCAAGGGCGGCGCGAAGCCGATTGCCATCAAGGTGAGCGATTACGACCGCGCAGCCCCGCACGGCACGGGCAACATCAAGGCGGGACTGAACTACGCCATGAGCCTCCACGCAATTATGGAAGCGCACCGCGAGGGCTTCGCGGAGAACATGTATCTTGACGCGGCAACCCGCACGAAGGTGGAGGAAGCCGGCGGCGCGAACTTCATTTTCGTCACCAAGGACGGCAAGCTGGTCACGCCCAAGAGCGACTCCATCCTGCCCTCCGTCACCCGCCGCAGCCTGCTCGTCGTGGCGGAAAAGTACCTGCATATGCCGGTGGAAGAACGCGAGGTGTACTTCTCGGAAGTGCCTGATTTCGCGGAATGCGGCCTGTGCGGCACGGCGGCGGTCATCAGCCCGGTCGGTCTGATTAACGACCACGGCAAGGAAATTCGCTTCCCCTCCGGCATGGACGAAATGGGCCCCGTGCTGACGAAGTTGTACACGACCCTGCGCGGCATCCAACAGTGCGAAATCGAAGCGCCCGAAGGATGGATTCTCAAGATTCAGTAACGGAAAACTGCGCAAAGGCACAATAGTTCGCGCAGCAAAATCCGAAAAAGGATAAAAACAGCCTGTGGACGAATTCCGCAGGCTGTTTTTGATTGCAATCAGAACAAGTCCAGCATGTTATCCAGATAGATTTCCTCCCGCACTTTCAGCTGGCATTCCGGCTTCGTCAGGTAGTACAGCAGAAATTCCAGCACCAGCGCGCTGCCCAACTCGCGCCCCTCAATCTTGAAGTTCTCAAAGCCCATCGGCAGGTACGTCCGCTGAATATCCGCCAGCCCGATAAAGCCCGGATTCTCCATCGCCTTGGAGAAGCGGTAGCCGCCCGCTGCGTCCGGTGCGTGGCAGCGGTGCTCGTCGCCGCCTTCGCCGAGGTTCTTCCGGCTGACGGCTTCGTAGCACGCGCGGCGGTCGCGGCAGCCGAAATAGCAGCACTCGTTGCAGAGGAACTCCACCTTGTCCTTTTGACCCTGCGGCAGGGCATTCAGCTTCTCCAGCGCGTGATTCAGGCGGAAATCCGGCACGACATAGCGGAATTCCGCTCGTTCCAGTTCCGTCTGCAAGTCGGGAAACGATGTCAGCACCTTCGTCGTTGAGGACACGAAATACAAGTTCGGATACGTTTTCTGCAAATAGCGCAGAAGCAAATCCGAATGGAGAATCACGCCGCCATTCCTGCCGTCGTTCAGCATCTGGCAGAGCGCATTGCAGCGCGCATCACGCAGATGCTCCGCGCGCAGGAGGGAGTTGCTGAACGTCAGGCGCGGCGAAATGCCGTAATCACGCATCAGCGCCAGCACATCCCGCGCGCTCGCCTCCCCCGACCCGACGCGCCCGCCGCCCCACAGGCAGTCCGCCGGTGCGCCGTAAATCGAGCCGATGTCGCACCAGTCATAGAAATATTCCGGATGGTTTCGGTAGAGCGGCAAAAATCGGCAGTACAGTTCGTAAAACTCGAACATACCGGGCAGGTGATAGTGGGCGATTGTCATGCCTGCTGCCCTTCTTCCGCCGTCAGCAGCCAGTCTTTGCCCTGCCAATGCACTTGCAGCTGCACTTTCTTCCACCCCGCCGGCAGGCGCGGATGCAGCGTCGGCTTGCCGTCCTCGAAGCGCAGACCCAAGAAGCCATAGAGCAGCACCATATACGCGCCGCCCGCTGCCGCCGGGTGCGTGCCGCCAATGTACACCAGCCCCGCCCACTGCTTGCCGCCGCCGACAATATCCGCCTCGGCGGATTTCAGAAACAGCGGATACGCTGCCGCCGGACGTCCGATTGCGCACGCGCACAGGGCGTACATGCACGCGGACAGACTGCTGCCATGCTCGGTTCGCGGCTCATAGTAATCATAATTCGCGGCGATGATGCCCGCCGGGTACTGCCCCAGCATGTACAGCAGGGCAATCACGTCCGCCTGCTTAATGACCTGCGTCTGCGCCGCCACGCCATACGCGCCGCCCCAGTATTCGCGCGGGTCAATCAGGCGGCTGCGCACCTCCGGCACGAGCACGTTTTCCAGCTTGAAGTAGCCGTCGAACTGCTCAATCAGCCCGGTTTTCGGGTCAGGCGCTTGATGCTTCAAGTGCTTCGCGGCATCCGCAAAGTGCATCAGTTCCGCTTCGTCCGTCTCCGGCAGGTACTTCCGGCAGACCTCCACCGCGTAATTCAGCGTCATCCGCGCCATTTCGTTGGTGTAGGCGTTGTTTTTCACATGCTCGTGGTACTCGTCCGGGCCCATCACATCCAGCAAATCATAGGTGTCGCTGAGGATGCGCTTGGAAATCAGGCTCATATAGAACCTTGCGCATTCCAGCACGACGCGCGCGCCGCCGCTTTGCAGCAGCGAATCATCCCCCGTGTACTGCGTATATTTCCACAGCCCATACACGACAGCGGCGCTGATGTGCACCTGCGTATCGCGGAAGAACGTGCGCATCGGTCGGCCCGTGAACACGTCGGTAACGTTGTAGTCCGTGCAGGCGTCCTTGCCGCCCTCGACGCTCTCCCACGCATAGAACGCGCCCGCATAGCCGTAGGATTTCGCCTTGTCCAGCGCGCCCGGCAGCGTCTGCACTCGGTATTCCAGGCAGTGCCGCGCCACCTCCGGCATACACGCCAGATAGAAATCCAGCATGAACATCTCCGTATCCCAGAAAATCGCGCCCTTATACGTCTGCCCGGACAGCCCGCGCGCCGCCACCGACAGCGCCGCCCGATGCCGCGGCGCGATGCTCATCAAGTGGTACATCGAGTAATTGACCGCGAACTCCGCGCGCTCGTCGCCTTCAATCGTCACCCGCGCTTTCTGCCAGAGCGCCGCCCACGCCGTCCGCTGTTCTTCGCGCAAAGCATCATACGCCGGGGCATTTTCTGCCGCTTCAATGGCGGATGCTTCCGGTTCGTCGCCGTCGCTGGTGGTGTACACCGCTGCGACCTCATCCAGCTGCCACGGCTGACCCGCCCGAAGCGCGATTTGCGCCGCCCGAACGCCGCCGTGCGTGATTTCGCCGTCCATGCAGCTGCACCGGAGCGCCGTGCAGACGCGCTGATGGTCAGCCGTTTCGCCGTTCAGGGCGACGACGCCGTCCGATTCTGTCAGCGTCAGCGTCTCATAATGCGGGCCGTGGATGTCCCAGACGTTTTCGTCCACGCCGAACGCGATGGTGACGACGCTGTCATGTGTCGCCGTGATGGTCACGCGCTGTGCGAGCAAATGCACCCGCTCCATCGCGCAGAACCGTTCCTGCCGGATGGTGATTTCGCCCGCATCCGCCTTGAACGTGCTTTCGCGGGTGAACACGCCGTCGGCAATATCGAGCGCGAGGCGGTGCGACGTAAGCCGATCGGCATTTTCCGGCAGCGACACGCCTTTCACGGCGACATACAGTGGATTCGGGGCATTCAGCGGCTCTTCCCAGCCCTGCCCCTTTTGGTGGTGGATGCCCGCGAGGTTGACGGCGGTCATCTGCTGCACGCCCGCCTCGCCAATCGTCCCGCGAACGCCCATATACCCATTGCCCGTCAGGAAGCGGTTGCCGTTATCCGCGTCCTGTGCCGGGTCAAACCCCGTTCGCTCAATCACCGTATTCATCCGTTTATTCCTCCTCATGTTCAAAACTTCCCTCCATGCGGTATTCATGGAGGGAAATTCGCGGCTGCACTGCGCTTTTCCTGCTACGGATTGCAGGTTTTCAGGTGCGGAAATTTCGGTTCTGCGCAATTTGCTTCGTGGGAACGACCTCATCCGCCGACTGCGGCCGGCACCTTCCCCCTTGGGGAAAGCGAAGTCGGCTGAAGTCGTCTCCTGCCTAATTGCTTTTTTACCCTACATACTCCAGCAAGTCCGACAATTTCCCCAGATGATACGTTGCGCGCGCATCCTCCTTGGCGTCCCCCATGGCGGCGCAGGCAAACCCACCCGCTTTCGCGGCTTCCACCCCTGCATGGGCATCCTCCACCACCACGCACTGCTCCGGCTTCAAGCCCAGCATCTCCGCCGCCTTCAAAAATACCTCCGGGTTCGGCTTCGAGTGCGTGATGCAGTTTCCATCCGCCACCGCGTCGAAAAACCCATCCAGCCCCATCCGCTCCAGAATGAACGGCGTGTTCTTGCTCGACGAGCCAATCGCCAGCTTCAAGCCGCGTGCGCGCAGGGTATCCAGCGTGCGCTTCACGTCGCCGGACAGATCAGCGGGTGACATTTGGTTCAGCAACTGCCGATAGCGCGTGTTTTTCTCCTCCGCCATCGCGTTTTTCTCATCCTGCGAGTACGCCTTGTCGCTTTTTTCGAGGATGATGTTCAAGCTGTCCATGCGGCTGACCCCGCGCAAAAGGCCGTTGCGTTCGCGGTCAAAGGGGATGCCGAGCCGATCCGCGAGCGCCTTCCACGCGCGGTAGTGGTACTCGTCGGTCGAGCAGAGAACGCCATCCAAATCGAAGATAATGCCTTGATATTGCATCGTGATTTTCTCCTTTCAGTAAACGCAAATTTCCGCTGCCTGCGCGCCGTCGGTGCGGGAGGCGGAATTCATGGTGAACACAACCTTGACAAAACTGGCTTCCACACTATCGAAATCAATGCGGATGCGATTGCCCGTCGCAGGGTCGAATTGGTACTGCGCGGCGGGTGCGACTTCGGTAAAGTTTTCGCCGTCTTGGCTGACGAAAACGGCGATTTCCTGAATGCGCGCCTCCCAGATGGCGGATGGATTCAGGCAGACCGCGACGGTCGAGATGGTATGCGTTTCGCCCAGCACGATGAGCATTTCCGCCGGGAACCCTTTGCTTTCCCAGTAGGTATCGGTTTTGCCGTCGTTGACGTTTCGGCTGACGTACACGTCGGTATGCGCGCCGGAAATGACTTCCTTATTGAGCGCGAAATTCTCCGTTTCGGGGAGGGCGATGTACTGGTCAGCGGGGTCAGGGAAGCACGCCGGACGCTCCGCCTTGGTCTGGTCGGGCGCGGGGACAACGGTCACGATGGTGGGAATTTCTTCTTCCGCCTGCGTCAGAAGGGGCAGGCACGCCAGCGACAGGGCGAGCATGGCGGATACGACAGAACGCATTTTCATGAGCGAAATTTCCTTTCTATTATAATGCTGGATATGTGGATGATTGGCAGTTCGGTCGCGCCCATTTGGCGCGACAATGTGCAAGTGGTCGAAAGAGCAAGTTGGGGGCGCGTCTGAGGACGCGCGAAATTACAACCGCTGCGCTGAAAGCGCTTCGCTGTTCAGCGCTCGTGTGGCAGAATTGCGTGCTTTTCCATTATTGGTTGCACGACAAACTGTTGGGGCGTTGCCCCAAACCCCACCAGAGGCGCTGCCTCTGGACTCCGCAAGGGG
>OLOA01001571.1_pt1 | contig 22481 bp, 18 predicted proteins | sample 1672201 | NCBI WGS metagenome assembly OLOA01 (sample SAMEA3136658, study PRJEB25190) | human gut metagenome
AATGGGACGCTTAACAAGAGATCCTGAGGTGAGATATTCCGCAGGAGAGAATGCATTGGCAATTGCCAGATATACACTGGCAGTAGACAGAAGATTCCGCCGTGACGGTGAAGCAACAGCAGACTTTATCAGCTGTGTATCCTTTGGACGTACAGCCGAGTTTGCAGAGAAGTATTTTCGTCAGGGACTTAAGATCATTGTTTCAGGACGCATTCAGACAGGCAGCTACACTAATCGTGATGGCCAGAAGGTCTACACAACAGAGGTAGTAGTTGAGGAACAGGAGTTTGCTGAGAGCAAGGCAGCCAGCGATAATTACGCAGCTTCCCATCCGCAGACATCAGTACCGACACCTGCACCATCCATGCCGGCTCCGGGAGTAGCCAGTGCAGACGGCTTCATGAACATTCCGGATGGAATTGATGAAGAACTGCCGTTTAATTAGAGCTTATTACAAACTGATAGAATAAAATAGGAGGAAAGCAATCATGGCTTACAATAGAGGCGAAAGACCAGACTCTCCAATGAAGAGAAGAGGCGGCCGCAGAAGAAAAAAAGTTTGCGTATTCTGTGGTAAAGAGAATAACGAGATCGACTACAAGGATGTAGCAAAATTAAGAAAATATGTTTCTGAAAGAGGAAAAATCCTCCCAAGAAGAATCACAGGAAACTGTGCAAAACATCAGAGAGCATTGACAGTTGCTATCAAGAGAGCACGTCATATGTCTATGATGCCATACATCCAGGACTAATTCTGAAGATGATAAATGCTGCTTCGCATTTGGCGGGGCAGCATTTTTGCGTTACTGTGAACGGAGTGAACAGTAACGCAATTATTTTTGCACGTTCTTCTGTTACTATGGTAAATTCTGTTTGAATCTGTTATAATATAATTCACAGGGCGTTTTTTGCAGTACCTGCCAATGCACAGCTCATCTGCTGTACACAGGCGAAACAATAGAATGATGAAGAACGGAAAGAAAGATATGAGTGATAAACTGAAATTAAAAGGGCATATGAAAGTATTCATGCGTTGGCCGTTGATTCTTTCAGCTTTGCTGATCGTACTTAATATCTGGGTGTATTTTGTTAGTGTGAAAGCAGGTCTCATTGTATCGGGCGGAATCCTTATTTATGTTGGATGTGCGGTAATGATACTCCGATGTCATAGACCTTTCCTTGTAAATGAACTGATAGCCTTTGCTAATCAGTACGATTCACTTGAGAAGAGAATCCTCGAAGACCTGGCACTGCCCTATGCCATCATGGATATGAATGGCAGAATGATCTGGTCCAATAAAGTATTTGCGGAACTTACAGGTAAAGATCAGTTTTATAAGAAAAATGTCAACACTGTTTTTCCTGATATAACATCTGACAAATTGCCGGTTGCAGATAAGAAGGAAATCAGCGAGATCAGCACTCAGTTTGGAGAGAAGACTTATCGTATTTCCATGCAGAGAGTATCTCTTGGCCAGATTGTTGCAGACAGTGAACTTCTGGAGAATGCAGACAGAAATGTCAGCCTGATCGCCATGTATCTGTATGATAATACAGAACTGAAAGCGTACATGAAGAAGAATGAAGACAATAAACTGGTTGTGGCACTGGCTTATCTGGATAACTATGAGGAAGCACTTGAGAGTGTGGAGGATGTGAGGCGTTCACTTCTGATTGCTCTGATTGACCGGAAGATTACGAAATATTTTTCCAATTTTGATGGTCTTGTAAAGAAACTTGAGAAGGACAAATATTTCCTGATCATGCGTCAGAGTTCCCTTGAAGCTCTGAAAGAACAGAGATTTCATATTCTGGACGAGGTTAAAACAGTTAATATCGGAAATGAGATGGCAATCACTTTGAGTATTGGCGTGGGACTGAATGCGTCCACTTATCTTCAAAATTACGAGTATTCACGTATTGCCATAGAGATGGCACTTGGACGTGGTGGCGATCAGGTTGTTATTAAGAATGGAAATAATATTACCTATTACGGCGGAAAGACTCAGCAAATGGAGAAGAATACCCGCGTAAAAGCCAGAGTAAAAGCTCAGGCACTGAAAGAGTTCATGAGTACGAAAGACAGAGTCGTTGTCATGGGACATAAAATCACGGATGTGGATGCGCTTGGAGCTGCCATCGGTATTTACCGTGCAGGTAAAACACTTGGAAAATCTGTCAGTATTGTAGTGAATGATCCGACAAAGTCTATCAGACCACTGATTGCGGGATATGTGAATAACCCTGATTATGAGCCCTCAATGTTTGTGGACAGCGAGCAGGCTAAAGATATGGTAGATAATAATACAGTAGTGGTTGTAGTTGATACTAACAGGCCAAGCTATACGGAATGTGAGGAACTTCTGCACATGACCAAAACAATTGTTGTGCTGGATCATCACAGGCGGGGAAGCGAAGTGATAGAGAATGCGGTGCTTTCCTATGTGGAACCCTATGCATCCTCAGCCTGTGAGATGGTATCGGAGATCCTGCAGTATTTTTCAGATGATCTGCGTATCCGCAATATAGAGGCAGATTGTCTCTATGCAGGAATTATGATTGATACAAATAACTTTACCACGCGTGCAGGCGTGCGCACCTTTGAGGCTGCTGCATTCTTAAGAAGAAGTGGAGCAGATGTGACCAGAGTACGTAAATTGTTGAGAGATGACCTGAAATCTTATCAGGCACGTGCAGAAGCAGTGAGAACTGCGCAGATTTACAGAGAATGCTATGCCATTGCCAGATGTCCAAGCGAAAATCTGGACAGTCCTACGGTCATAGGAGCACAGGCAGCCAATGAACTTCTGAATATTGCAGGGGTTAAGGCATCCTTTGTACTGACTCAGTACAATAATGAAGTTTATATCAGTGCCAGAGCTATTGATGAAATTAATGTGCAGGTAATGATGGAAAAGATGGGCGGAGGCGGCCATATGAATATTGCCGGTGCTCAGGTTAAGGCTTCTCCGGATGAAGTGGAGAGAATTCTCAAAGACATCATAGATCAGGAATATCAGGAGGAAAATACAAAATGAAAGTAATCTTACTTGAAGCTGTAAAAGCACTTGGAAAAAAGGGACAGATTGTAAATGTAAGTGACGGATATGCAAGAAACATGATCCTTCCTAAGAAACTGGGGCTGGAGGCAACCCCAAAGAATTTAAATGACCTGAAACTTCAGAAAGCAAACGAAGAGAAGGTTGCAAAAGAAGTATATGAAGCGGCACAGGCATTTGCAAAGGATCTCGAGACAAAAGAAATCATCCTTACATTGAAAACAGGAGAAGGCGGAAGAACTTTTGGTTCCGTTTCTTCCAAAGAAATCTCCGAAGCAGCAAAGAAACAGTTAAATCTTGACATTGATAAAAAGAAACTGCAGCTTCCTGAGCCAATCCGTACACTTGGTGTTACCCAGGTGCCTGTCAGATTACATCCGAAGGTAACAGGAACTCTTAAAGTATGGGTAAAAGAAGCATAAGTCTTCCGGAGGGATAAAGAATGGAAGAAGCGCTGATTAAAAGGATACTCCCCCATAGCATAGAGGCAGAGCAGTCTGTAATCGGCTCAATGATCCTGGACAGAGATGCAATCCTTGTGGCATCTGAGATACTTACCAGCGACGATTTTTATCAAAAACAATATGGCATCATCTTTGATGCAATGGTGGAATTGTGTAATGAAGGGAAACCGGTAGATCTGGTGACCCTTCAGAATCGTTTAAAGGAGAAAGAACTCCCGCCGGATATCAGCAGCATGGAATATGTAAGAGATCTGATCTCAGCAGTTCCTACTTCTGCAAATGTAAAGTATTATGCAAAGATCGTCAGTGAGAAAGCAGTCCTTCGCAGACTGATCAAGGCAAATGAAGAGATTGCCAACACCTGCTACCTGGAGAAGGAGAATACAGAGATTATTCTGGAAGAAGCAGAAAAAAAATTGTTCAATATTCTTCAGAGACGCAACAATGAAGAGTATGTTCCGATTCAGCAGGTGGTTCTGAATGCTATTAATAACATAGAAAAAGCGTCTAAGCTCAAAGGTTCTGTAACAGGTATTCCTACAGGATTTGTGGATCTGGATTATAAAACATCAGGTATGCATCCTTCTGATCTGGTGCTGATCGCGGCCCGTCCTTCTATGGGAAAGACAGCCTTTGTCCTGAATATTGCGCAGTATATGGCATTTCGCAAAGATGTCACAGTTGCCATATTCAGTCTGGAAATGTCAAAGGAGCAGTTGGTGAACCGACTTCTGGCAATGGAATCTCATGTAGATTCCCAGAATATGAGAACGGGTAATCTGAAAGACGAGGACTGGACCAAACTGGTAGAGGGAGCAGATATCATCGGTAAATCCAATTTGATCATTGATGATACGCCGGGTATTTCTATTGCGGAAATGCGCTCCAAATGCAGGAAATATAAGCTGGAACATAATCTCGGGATTATCATGATCGACTATCTGCAGCTCATGAGCGGAAGTGGAAAAAGTGATTCCAGACAGCAGGAAATTTCAGATATTTCCCGTTCTCTGAAAGCTCTTGCCAGAGAGCTGAATGTGCCGGTGATCGCATTGTCTCAGCTCAGCCGTGCGGTAGAACAGCGTCCGGATCACAGACCAATGCTTTCGGATCTTCGAGAATCCGGAGCCATAGAGCAGGATGCCGATGTGGTAATGTTTATCTACAGAGATGACTATTATCATAAGGACACAGAAAAGAAGGATATCGCGGAGATCATTATTGCCAAACAGAGAAACGGCCCTATCGGAACGGTAGAACTGGTATGGCTGCCGAGATATACACAGTTTGTGAATATGAAGAAATAACTTATTCTGGCAGGAGTCCGATTTCTGACGGAGATAAACGCTTTGCCGGGATGTGTTTGGTTTGAATAACATCAGAAAAATTTCACAGGGAAACAGTATCAGGGAAGAATATGGTACTGTTTCCCTGTTTTTTTGTATCAAAATGCAGGTTTATAGTGGAGTTTGTCAATCGAAACTTCTTGCAATCTCAGTATGGAGTTTTATAATGAATGTACATGATATCAGGATTACTGATATGCATCAGTGTTTTCTGATGGAAAAATGGACTCAAAAGGAGGAGGGGCAGCATGGAGCAGCGGTATACTGTGACTCAGACCGCAGAAATCCTTGGTGTGAGGGCATCGGTCCTCAGATACTGGGAGGAAGAACTGGAACTGAGGATATGCAGGAATGAGCAGGGACATCGTTACTATACAGGAAATGATATTACGCTTCTGGCTAATATAAAGGAACTTAAGAAAAGAGGACTTGCCTTAAGAGCAATTAAAGAACTGGTTCCAAGGATTTCAAGGACTGCACCCGGAACTACTGAGAGTAAAGTGAAACTGCTTGAAGATGAACAGCCAGAGAGAGAAAAAATGCTTGAATTTCAGAAAATCCTGGAACGTCTGATTACTCAGGAGTTACATATGAAAAAAGAAGGAGAAGATCAGTGCCGGGATCTGGATGAAACAATCCGAAACAGACAGCTTGCGAGAAAAGAGGCTGCTGCTGCACTTGAAAAAAGAAACAGGAGAATCAGAAGAAAACATTTGTAAAAGTTATCCATAAAGAAAAACAGCCTCGTCTCTGCGGTAAACAGAGATGAAGCTGTTTTGAAATCATGAATTATTCTGCTGGATGAATAGCTTCTGTTGGACATGCATCTGCACATGTTCCGCAGTCTAAGCATGCATCAGCGTCGATTACATAATGCTCATCTCCCTGAGAGATAGCTTCTGCAGGACATTCGCTTTCGCATGTTCCACAGCTTACACATTCGTCTGAAATTACATATGCCATAATTAGAATCCTCCTTATTGTAATAACGTTTTAGGCCCCTTTCGGGGTTCTGCATACATTTTAATATATCTTTGTCTGAATTACAAGTATAAAATCATATACATTATAAAATAATATTAAGTTAGTATTTGCTTACTTTGATTGAATCAAGTAAGTCTCCTGGTTCAATTACGAATATTCGTCTGACACAGAACCGATATATTCGTTACTGTTCACACATCACTATCCCGCGAGGTGTTTTGGCATGAATATGCCAAAATCCCGAGACATACAAGCCAAAATTCCATTGCCGCAGGCAATCTGGAATGAATTTTGGCTACGTTACTGTGAACGGAGTGAACAGTAACGTATATTCTGCCGAAATTACGGATATCTGCCAGAGAGGGTAAGTTGTTCTGCAAAAACAAGAGAGTTGTATGATAAAAAATAGTCTGTTAATATACAAAAAAAATAAGACTATCAAAAAGAAAGTGCGTTTTTGCTGAATTTATTGACAATTCAGACATAAACAGTTATAGTAAAGATACTTGCAAGGAGGCATAACACAGAAAGTTGTGCCTCTTTTGTTCCGTAGCAGGAATCAGAAAACAAATAGAAAGAATGGAGGAATGAAGAATGAAGAAAGCATTGGCAATTGGACTTGCAGCAGTAATGGCGGTTTCCATGAGTGCACCGGTATTTGCAGAAGATGAAGGCAAAGGGATTGCAAAAGAGGACCTGAAAGTAGGAGCAATCTATATCGGTGATGAGAATGAAGGTTACACAGCAGCTCATATGAAAGGAATTGATGAGATGGAAGAGAAGCTTGGTCTTGACGATTCTCAGATTATTGAGAAAACTCTCATCGGTGAAGATGAAGGATGCTATGATGCGGCAGCAGACCTTGCAGATCAGGGATGTCAGATCATCTTTGCAAACAGCTTTGGACATGAGACTTATATACTGGAAGCGGCAGGGGAATATCCGGAGGTTCAGTTCTGTCATGCAACAGGAACACAGGCTGCATCCAGTGGACTTTCCAACATGCATAACTATTTTACAAATATTTATGAAGCACGTTACGTGTCAGGTGTAGTTGCAGGTCTGAAACTGAATGAAATGATCGAGGACGGAACAGTAAAAGAAGACGCATGCAAGATGGGCTATGTAGGTGCATTCCCATACGCAGAGGTTATCTCCGGTTATACAGCTTTCTATCTTGGCGCAAAGAGTGTATGCCCATCTGTAACAATGGAAGTAAAATATACAAACAGCTGGGCAAGCTTTGACCTTGAGAAAGAGTGTGCAGATGCTCTGATTTCTGACGGCTGTGTACTGATCAGCCAGCATGCAGATACAACAGGTGCTCCTACAGCATGCGAAGCAGCAGGCGTTCCATGTGTAGGTTATAATATTGATATGACATCTGTTGCTCCTAACACAGCACTTACTTCTGCATCTATGGACTGGGGCGTATATTATACATACGCAGTACAGTGTATGCTTGACGGCACAGCAATTGATACTGACTGGTGTAAAGGATTTGCAGAAGGTGCAGATAAGATCACAGCTCTCAACGACAAAACTGTAGCAGAGGGTACAGAAGAAAAGGTCAAAGAAGTGGAAGATGCGCTCATTGATGGATCCCTTCATGTATTTGATACATCTGCATTTACAGTAGACGGCAAAGAACTTGATACTTATAAGAAGGATGATACAGAGTATATTTCTGACGGATACTTCCATGAATCTGAATATGGTTCCGCACCTGCATTTGATATTGCGATTGATGGAATTACATCTATTACAGAATAAAAAAAATTGCGGGAGCTGCAAAGCACGGAGCAATTTACGACAGCAGGGCTGCCCGGGCGGCAGCTCTGCTGTTTTCATATCGTACGTGCAAAGGAAGTCTTGAAGTCCTCTGACAGAAGGTTTCTTTTGCTGTATTATGGAGTATACAGGAGAGCGATTCCATAATTCAGAAGTAGGATTAAATGATATCAGCAGTCAAAGAGACAAGACTTTTACTGTGGATTGGATATCATTGGATAAAAGGAGGAAACGATAGTGGGAGAAAACTATGCACTTGAACTTAGAGATATTTCCAAGCGTTTTGGTTCGGTCCAGGCGAATGATCATGTAGATCTCACACTGAGAAAATCGGAGATTCTTGCAATTCTGGGGGAAAACGGAAGCGGAAAGACAACTCTGATGAATATGATCTATGGAATTTATTATCCGGATGAGGGACATATTTTTGTAAATGGAAAAGAAGTAACGATCCGTTCACCGAAAGATTCCTATGAACTGGGAATCGGTATGGTACATCAGCATTTCAAACTGGTAGATGTACTGACAGCAGCAGAGAACATTGTTCTGGGACTTCCGGGAAAGGGAAAGCTGGACATGAAGAAGATCACAGAGGATATTCAGAAGCTGGTAGATAAATATGGCTTCGAACTGGATCTGTCACAGAAGATCTATGAAATGTCCGTTTCCCAGAAGCAGACAGTTGAGATCATAAAGATGCTCTACCGTGGTGCAAGGATTCTGATCCTGGATGAGCCGACTGCAGTTCTGACACCACAGGAGTCTGACAGGTTATTCGATATTTTAAGAAATATGAGAAAAGATGGATGTTCTATTATGATCATCACGCACAAACTCCAGGAAGTTCTGGCATTATCAGACCGTGTGGCAATCCTCAGAAAAGGAAAGTATATTGATACAGTAGAAACGGTTCAGGCAAATGCACAGAGTCTGTCAGAAATGATGGTAGGCGGCAGAGTAGATCTAAATATAGACCGTCCTGAACCGGAGAATGTAAAGAAACGATTAGTAGTCAAAGGGCTGAACTGTAGAAATAAAGAAGGGGTAAAAACTCTGGATGATGTTGATCTGACAGTAAATGCAGGAGAGATTCTGGGTATTGCCGGCATTTCCGGAAGCGGTCAGAAAGAATTTCTGGAGGCAATTGCAGGACTCCAGGCGATAGAGAACGGTTCGATTACCCTGCTTGATGACAAGGGAAAAGGAACAGAACTTGCAGGAATGGATTCTATCTCCATTAATAAAGCAGGGATCAGTCTTGCTTTTGTTCCGGAAGACCGTATTGGTATGGGGCTTGTGGGCGATATGGATATGACCGATAATATGATGCTCAGAAGCTATCGCAATGGCAAAAGTCCATTCCTGGATCGAAAAGGTCCAAAGGCACTGGCGTTAAAAATCAAAGAACAGCTTGAAGTTATGACCCCAAGTATTTCTGCACCTGTCCGTCAGATGTCAGGAGGAAATGTACAGAAGGTTCTGGTAGGAAGAGAAATCGCCCAGAATCCGAAAGTACTTCTGGTAGCTTTCCCAACTCGAGGTGTGGATGTCAATACTTCCCATGTGATCTACCGCCTTCTGAATGAACAGAAGAAAAAAGGGGTTGCAGTAGTCTGTGTTATTGAGGATCTTGATGTAGTTCTTGAACTGTGTGACAGGATTGCAGTGTTCTGCGGAGGTAAAATCAGCGGAATTGAGGATGGAAGAACTGCAACGAAAGAAGAAATCGGGCTTCTTATGACGAAGCATGAAAAAGGAGGGACACAGGCATGAAGAAAGAACCTTTCTTACAGGTAAGTAAAAGAAGAAACAAAGCCAGATGGCAGGAACGTCTTCTGATCCGTTTCATTGCATTGATCATTGCACTGATCGTGTGCGGAGCGGTGATCGTTGCCCTGGTAAAGATGAATCCGGTGGATGTCTATAAGGCAATCTGGGATGGAGCAATGGGTTCGGAACGCCGTCTGTGGCAGACCATACGAGATACAATGGTATTGCTGTGTATTTCCATTGGTCTGGCACCTGCATTTAAAATGAAATTCTGGAACATCGGTGCAGAAGGTCAAATCCTGATCGGTGGTGCCTGCTCTGCTGCCGTCATGATCTATGCAGGAGATAAGATGCCTACAGGGTTACTCCTGATCGTAATGTTTGTGGCAAGTGCACTTGGCGGAATGATCTGGGGAATGATCCCGGCTGTATTTAAAGCAAACTGGAATACAAATGAGACACTGTTTACTCTGATGTTGAATTATGTTGCCATGCAGGTAGTAACTTATTGTATTGTATTCTGGGAAAATCCGAAAGGTTCCAATACAGTCGGTATCATCAATCAGGCTACAAAAGGCGGATGGCTTCCGGAATTGTTCGGACAGAAATATGGTTGGAATGTAGTCATTGTCCTGATTCTGACAGTGGGAATGTTTATTTATCTGAAATACTGTAAGCAGGGCTATGAGATCGCAGTAGTAGGTGAGAGCGAGAATACTGCCAGATATGCCGGTATCCAGGTGAAAAAGGTTATTATCCGTACAATGGCAATCTCCGGTGCAATCTGTGGTATCGCAGGTTTTGTTATTGTCAGCGGAGCCAGCCATACGATTTCCACTGCAACAGCAGGCGGTCGTGGATTTACCGCGATCATTGTCGCATGGCTTTCTAAGTTTAATACATTTATTATGGTTGCAGTTTCCTTTGGCATCGTATTTATGAACCAGGGTGCCGTACAGATCGCAACACAGTATGGACTGAATGAGAATGCTTCCAATGTTCTTCTGGGAATCATTCTGTTTTTCCTGATCGGTGCAGAATTCTTTATCAACTACAGAGTAAAGCGTGCAAAGAAATAGGAGGTAGCGGCAATGAGTGTACTGATAGTTTTTATTCAAAAAGCAATTGTCCAGGGCATTTGTATTCTGTATGGGGCGCTTGGTGAGATTATGACAGAGAAATCCGGTAACCTGAATCTTGGTATTCCGGGAATTATGTATATGGGCGGTATTTCAGGTCTGATGGGAGCTTTCCTCTATGAGAAGGATAATCCTGATCCCAATGCACTTGTGGGTGTACTGATATCGTTTTTGTGTGCATTTGCATGTGCTGCAATCGGAGGTCTGATCTACAGTATCCTGACTATCACACTTCGTGTAAATCAGAATGTAACAGGTCTTGCACTTACCATTTTTGGTACTGGTTTTGGTAACTTCTTCGGCGGTTCTATTTCCAAGCTTGCAGGTGGTGTAGGACAGATTTCCGTAAAAGTAACAGGAAGTGCCTATACGGCAAAAATCCCGGGATTGTCTAAGATTCCGGTTATCGGAGGTATTTTATTTAATTATGGTTTCCTTACATATCTCTGTATTATTATAGCAGTCCTGTTATCATTTTTTCTGTTCAAGACCAGAGCGGGGTTGAATCTCAGAGCAATCGGTGAAAATCCGGGAACTGCAGATGCAGCAGGTATCAATGTTATCAAATATAAATATCTGTCAACTTGTATCGGTGCAGGTCTTGCAGGTCTGGGCGGACTCTATTTTGTAATGGAATATTCAGGAGGAACCTGGACAGACAATGGCTTTGGAGATCGTGGCTGGCTTGCTGTTGCACTGGTAATCTTTGCATTATGGAAACCACTGAATGCAATCTGGGGAGCATTCCTGTTCGGAGCTCTTTATATCCTGTATCTTTATATCCCGGGACTTGGACGAAGCATGCAGGAAGTATTTAAAGCACTGCCTTATGTGGTAACGATTATCGTACTGGTATTCACAAGCTTCCGAAAGAAAAAGGAACACCAGCCGCCTGCTGCGCTGGGACTTCCGTATTTCAGGGAGGAACGATAAAATTAAAAGTTTGCAGTTGATTCCAGAGTAAAATAGTATTATAATATCAGAAGCTATAAAAGCTGAGTAGTATGAAGAAAAATTAAGGAGGAAATATACAATGGCTAAAGTATCAAAAGACATGCTGATCGGTCAGCTTCTTCAGATTGATGCAAATATCGCACCGATTCTTATGAGAGCAGGAATGCATTGCCTTGGATGCCCATCTTCCCAGATGGAATCTCTCGAAGAAGCAGCTATGGTTCATGGACTGGATGTTGATGTACTGGTTAACCAGATTAATGATTTTCTTGGAGAATAATTTTCCTGAAAGGTAATCATATGACGGACTATGGCAATTGTGTGAACAGTAACAATTGTGGAATTGTTATAGACTGACACGTAAAAAGGATGTTCTGAATAAGTTCAGGACATCCTTTTTGACTTATTACAACTGGATCAGCTGCTGAAGGGCAGAATTAGAAATCAGTTCCCCATGTTCTGTCAGATAAGCCTCCCCTGAAAGGGAGAATGCCTTTCCGTGTCCATATTCCGTAAGAATATTACATACTCTGTTAAAATCTTCCGGGGAAAGTGATGACTGGTGGAGAACCAGCTTGTAAAGTTCATCAGCCGGATCTTTGTACAGAGTATTTGTACCTGTAAAATAGCCGTTCAGCCCATGGGCGGCAGCAATTACATCATCTAGCGTATCGAACTCATAGAGGCGGATAAGATTTACATCAGGAACCTGAGCATTGTCAATTTCCTTTGTTTCGGTATTTTGAGCAGATTTGCCATCTTTTGTCTGAGTACTCTTCATTTTTGCTTCGTAAAGCTTCTGGAAGATATCGATAATATTATCTGCACCGTCAAGCTGAAGAGTATCCGATTTATCATTTCCTTTGAATGGAGCAAATTTGGAGAAGCGGGTATCCAGTTCTTCTGGATCCTCCACTTTGGTGATGATCAGGATGATGCTCTCGGTACTCACCGGGATGGCCTCGATCATTAATGGAATATTATCTGCCTCAAAACCAAACTGTATCTGTGCCTGCTGCATCATATCGCGGAAAAGTTTCTTGGCTTTCTCAGTGCCGTAAGCCAGTTCACTGATACGGATCTGATGGTTCTCCAGGTCTTCTCTTGTCAGTGTGCAGCGTATCTGGTTGTCGTTGATCTTTTCTATTTTCATGTTGTCACATCCTATTCTGAATAACATTGAATTATCTGGCAGCCTTATAAGTGACTGTAAAAATCCATTAAAATTGCTATATATGCACTGCCTTTGGGAAATTGCTGTAAGTAACTTCAAAAATTCTATTGTCTGATTGTAAATTTATAGAATTTTATACACTATATTATATAACACAGAACTGCAAAATGTAAAGATAAGTAATCAACCAAAATATTAAATTTTTAGAAACAAAACAGAAAAAATTACATAAATGAAGAAAAACTCTTGCATCTGTCTATCAGATGGATATAATGAAATCAGAAAAAGCAGTAAACCTGCGGTTCACATAAGCGAAGGTCTGAAACATTAACCAAAGTGATCTTTTATTTCTAAACTTCATTGCCGTTTTTCATACAGCGTTCCTGCTGTGGCAATGTACAGGTAAAATTTCCATGATGATAAGAAGATAAAACAGGTATGCAGGGATATTGTTTTTTCATCAGCCGATAAGGTGCTTTCTAAAAAATCTCAGGAAAGAAGGGAGGTAAGCTTACGGAAAATATATCACGGGCAACAAAAAAGAGCATGCGTAAACCACTGGAAAAAGAATTGAAGAGTTATCGTGAGCAGGGTATTTCCTTATATCTTGACGGTACGCTCAGTAATCCGAAAACAATTGCAAAAGCCTGTCAGATTGCAGAAGGTGGTGGCTATATGCGTGATTACGTTGAAGATGAAAAAGGACGGATCGCTCGTGTGGATTTTGATTTCGTCAGGGAAAAATAACAAAAGAAAAAAGCTGCCCGAACAGATTCTGAATCAGTCCCCCGATGTTCATAATGCCTTCGGGCAGCAGTTATGCATATCTTAAAAATTTGTGAAAAATACGATTTTGCAATACAATTGTAATATTTTATGGTATACTTAAGCCAGTATCATCAATTTGCCGATATAGTTATCTGGGGCATGGATAATACTGGTACATCATACTCAAAATAACTACATGACATACCTTTCTGTGAGCTGATGTATCAATAACAATCGTGTTACTGTCTGCTGTGTTTTCGGTAACACAATATTTACTGAAAGGAAAAAATATTATGGATAAAAAGTATAAACCAATTATCGCAGTTGTGGCTATGGTGATCCTTGTTGCGATTCTTGGACTTGTCACTCATGTAGTAATGAAATACATACCATCTTCTAAGAAAATGGATATGAATGAATATTATGGAGAAATGGCAGAAGGGGAAATTGCACTGGTTCTTGGAACTGAGAAACTGGAGGAGCGTGGACTGGTGGACGGAGACAGAGTTTATTTACCGCTGGATGTGGTGAATACTTATCTGAATCAGAGATATTACTGGGATTCTGACAATCAGCAGATACTTTATGCCACACCTTCAGAGCTGACTTCTGTGAGTGCATCGTCTGAGGCAGGAGACAAGGTATGGGTGAAAGATGGAAAAGTGTATCTGAACCTTACGTATGTGCAGGAATATACAGATCTTGACGCATATATTACAAAAGATCCATACAGGATTGCCATACAGTATAAATTTAAAAATATAAAAACAGTCACGGTTAAGAAAAATACCAGCATACGCTATCGCGGTGGAATTAAATCTGCCATTCTTACTTCTGCGAAGAAAGGTGAGCAACTTCGGCTTATTGAAGAAATGGAAAACTGGGATCAGGTAGCTACAGATGACGGATATATCGGATATATAGATAAGAAGATGGTTGGAGAAGCAGAGAAGACAAAAATTGAACGAAACTTCAAAAAGGAAAATTATTCTTATCTGACTATGGACAGTAAGGTCAATATGGTATGGCATCAGGTGACTTCTACAGATGCCAATGCCTATTTTGCGGATGCGACAGCAAATATGACAGGTGTGAATGTAATCTCACCTACCTGGTTCTATCTGACAGATACATCAGGAAATATTGCAAATATAGCAAGTGCAGATTATGTATCACAGGCTCATGAAAAGGGGCTTCAGGTATGGGGACTGATCGACAACTTTACACAGGAAGTAAGTACAACGGAAACACTTTCCAGCACTGCGGCGAGACAGAATATTATCAGTCAGTTGATCCAGGCAGCCCAAGACGTGGGAATGGATGGCATTAATGTGGATTTTGAATCACTCAGCGAGGATGTGGGAATTCATTTTCTGGAATTTCTGAGAGAACTTTCCATAGAGTGCCATAAGAATAATCTGGTTCTCTCTGTGGATAATCCGGTCCCTGAGGATTTTACCAGCCATTATGATCGGGCTGAGCAGGGAAGGGTTGTAGATTATGTGATCATCATGGGATATGACGAGCATTATGTAGGATCTGAAGCCGGTTCTGTGGCATCTCTTCCATGGGTGGAACAGGGAATCCAGGATACACTGGAGGAGGTTCCGGCTGAACGTGTGATCAATGCCATTCCGTTTTACACCAGACTGTGGAGAACCACAGGGGGAAATGTAACCAGTGAAGCAATCGGCATGGACCAGGCACAGCAGACAATTGCCGAGAGTAATGTGGAAACCTACTGGGATAAGACAACCTCCCAGAATTATGGAAAATATGATATAGATAATTCTACCTATCAGATATGGCTTGAGGATGCTCAGTCGGTTGCTGAGAAAGTAAAGCTGGTATCCAAATATGACCTTGCAGGAGTTTCCGCATGGAAGCTTGGATTTGAAAACAGCGGAATCTGGCAGGTAATTTCGGACAATCTGAATAATTAAAAGTTCTGCATCAGCAGGCTATAAAAACATCTTCTGAGACATATATTAATATAGAATTTTATGAAATACTGATTGCATTATTTTATGGAATTGCTATAGCCAATCTACAGGAATAGTGAATTTTCCCGTAGACTGTAAAAGATGTCTCAGGAGGTGTTTTTAGTTTGAAAAAATATGGCCTGGAATTAATGTTAGGGTGCCTGCTTCTCGTCAGTTTTCTCATTCTGTCAAAGCAGGCTGCTGAAGTTTCAGAGACTATGAGCTCGACAGAAAATTCCCAAATCATTCTGGTGGATGCAGGACATGGTGGGGCAGATCCGGGAATGATTGGAGTGAATGGACTGGAAGAAAAGGGAATCAATCTTCAGATTGCTGTAAAATTAAAGAATTCTCTGGAGAAACAAGGATTTTCTGTAATTATGACAAGGGAAAAAGATAAGGGTCTTTATGAGGAGGACAGCAGAAATCAGAAGGCACAGGATATGCAGTGCAGGATTGCTATGATTAAGAAATACAGACCTGTGCTGTGCATAAGTGTTCATCAGAACAGCTATCAGGATCCGGCTGTATGCGGTCCCCAGGTGTTTTATTATGAAGATTCTGTTCAGGGAAAAAATCTGGCAGAGTTTATCCAGGAAGAACTGAATTTGGAGCTGAAAGTAAAACGCCCCCGTGTGGCAAAAGGTAATAAAACATATTATCTGCTAAAAAGAAGTGAAAGTGTTTTGAATATTGTAGAGTGTGGTTTTCTGACTAATCCGGAAGAGGCCGGACTTCTCTGCAAAGAAGAATATCAGAATAAAATAGCGGAAGCCATAGTGAAAGGGATTGAACAGTATCTCAAGCAGCCCCAAATTTAAAATGTTTAATTTATGTGAACTTGCTTTTAATAAGTAGGGATTTTTGTTATACTGATACGTGTTTGAGAAAATCCCCGGGAGGATATATGTATCTGCATGGAGGGGAAATGTACAGGGAGAAATTATGCTTGGAATTATTTATCTGCTTCTGGCCGGAATGCTGGGCTGTGAAGCATCGAAAATACTGACAGGAGAGGGAAGGGGTGTGTCAGGGATTAATCGTATCTGGCTCATACTTCCGGCTTCTTTTGGAATCGGAACACTTTTACTGACCTGGGCGGTATATATTATTTCCTGGTTTTTCAGTGTTGTGGGAAGAGCTGAAAAACCACTTTTGTATGGAAATATTATCGGGATGACAGGTGCTGCAGTTATTATGATACTGATCAGCGTACAGAAATACAGAAAACAGGGGAGTTACAGGATATGGAATATTGATAAAACACAGGATAGGCGCAGATTAAAAAAGGAAATATTACTCTTTGGTCTGCTGACTGTATTTATTACATATATGATGTTCTATGTTTTCTATATAAAAGACGGAATCCTGTATTCAGGTCTGACTGTGTATGGAGATTATGCACCACATACGGCAATGATGCGTTCTTTTTCTGCAGGAAATAATTTTCCCACACAGTATCCTCATTATGGAGGTGCAGATGTAAAGTATCATTTTATGTTTCAGTTTCTCACAGGAAATCTGGAATATCTTGGAATGCGTATGGACTTTGCCTATAATATCGTAAGTACCTTGTCGCTTGTGGGGTTTCTTATGCTGTTATATCAGCTTGCACTTAGGATCACAGGCAAAATGTGCTGCGGTGTACTGGCATTGTTTCTGTTCTTTTTCAGAAGCGGAATGGCTTTTTTCAGATTTGTATGGGAGCATATCCAGGCAGGGAATCTTGTGGAAACCCTGGAAGAAAATACTTCCTTTATCGGATATACTGTCAATGAGAACTGGGGATTGTGGAACTTTAATGTTTATCTTAATCAGAGGCATCTGGCATTTGGACTTCTGATGGTGACTTTGGCACTATATCTGTTTATGGACTGGCTGGAAGCCGGGACGGCACATGAAGAGAAGGGAATACTCTGGATAAAAAACAGAATCTTTTCGAAGGAAGGATGGAAAAGCAGAAATCTGGATCAGGCACTGCTTATGGGAATGTTTCTGGGTCTGTGTGCGTTCTGGAATGGGGCAGCAGTGATCGGTGGTCTGCTGATTTTGTGCGGCTTTGCGATTTTCTCGGATGGAAAAGTGGATTACGCTGTCATGGCGGGGGTATCCATCTTCTTTTCCTGGCTTCAGTCAAAGATTTTTATTGTTGGAAGTGCTATGAGTCCTCAGATTTATCTGGGATTTCTGGCAGAGGATAAGACTGTCCCGGGAGTTGTGAAATATCTGTTCTGGATGAGCGGAGTTTTTTTCCTTGGGCTGGTACTAATGGTATGGTTTATGAGAAGACGGGAGAGAGCAATCCTTGTGAGTTTCCTGTTTCCGGTGATTTTTGCTTTTGTGCTTCTGATGACACCGGATATTAATGTAAACCATAAATATATCATGATATCATATGCGTTTCTGACGACTTTTTGGGCATGGGCAGTATGCAGCCTTTGGAAATGGAGAAATGGGCGGTCCGGGATACAGAAAACTATGGGAAAGATACTGGCAATAGTATTAGTGATATCTCTGAGTGCCACCGGAATCTATGACTTTATTGTAATCGTAAAAGGAAATGGCCCGGGCAGACGTGTGACTGTAAATATGAACAGCGAGCTGACCCAGTGGCTGGAGGAGAATCTGGAGAAAAACGATCTTTTACTTACTCCTGAGTACAGCATGAATGAAGTGACGATGTCCGGAGCTATGCTTTACTGTGGATGGCCATATTATGCATGGTCTGCAGGTTATGATACGAATTACAGGGCTGCACAGGCTGTGACGATATACACCACATCTGACAGCGAAACCTTGAAAAAAACAGTACAACAGGAAAAAATAACATATATTCTGTTTGAAGAAGGTTCGGAATTTGAACAGCAGGAATGTCATGAAGAGACAATTGCTGCAGCATATGAAAAGGTTTATGAGACTCAGGATGGACGGATAAGGATTTATAAGACAACAGAATAATCCTCAAATGCATTATTATGAGGATTATTCCGGGCTTATGATTATGATCCGGGTAATCACAGATTTACATAGATAAGAGAGAATATGTAAGATTATAGTAACCACAATAATTTTATAAATGATTAAGGAGGACGTACAGATGAAGAAATGGGCACCGAGAGTGCTTCTTGCAGCAGCTCTTGCAGGGCTGTCTGCATTTCTGTTAAAAGGAGATGTATGGACATTCTGGACCTGGTGGCTGTTGGCATTTCTGATGGGAATGGTTGCCATGCCTGTGACAGGGAGAATGTTTGTCGGATTTGAGGATAAAGGCTGGATGTTTTCAAAAGTGCTGGCGATTACTGTGACGGGTTTTCTTACATGGCTTCTGGTAACTGTGAAGATACTGCCATTTACTGCAGCGACATGTATCGGTGTGTCTGTTGTATGTGCAGTGGGCTGTGGGGTTTTATATCATTTTCAGGGAAAGAATGGAATTGACTGCTTTCCGTCTGGAAAGGGAAAACTGATTTACGGGGAGGAAATTCTGTTCTTTGTATTTTTCCTGATGTGGACTTATTTCGCAGGATTCCGCCCGCAGGCATACGGAACTGAGAAATTTATGGATTATGGTTTCATGGAAGCAATGATGAGAAGTACGACACTTCCTGCAAGAGATCTGTGGTATTCAGAAGGTACGATCAACTATTATTATGGCGGACAGTATTTTGCAGTATTTCTAACGAAGCTGACTGGCAGTAAAGTAGAATTCACTTACAATCTGATGCGTACCTTTGTGGCTGCATTTGCGTTTGTGCTTCCGTTTTCACTGGTTTACCAGATGTCTGTGGACAGGCTTAAGGGAAGCCTGACAGGAAAGAAACGCTGTGTGCCGGCAGTGTCCGGGATTATAGCAGGACTTTCTGTATCAATTGCAGGAAATATGCATTATGTGGTTTACAGCAAGATTATTCCATGGATCCAGAAGCTTCAGGGAAAAGAAGCGGATAGTTACTGGTTTCCGGATGCGACCCGTTATATTGGATACAATCCGGATGTGCCGGACAAGACAATCCATGAATTTCCATGCTATTCCTTTGTACTGGGAGATCTCCATGCCCATGTGGTAAATGTAATGTTTGTGCTGTTTCTGGTGGGACTTCTTTATACCTGGATGCGAAGTGTGCGGATGAGAGAAGCAGTGATCATGAAGCCTGGACGAAAAGAGTTCTGGAAGAAGCAGCTTCTCATTCCGCATATCCTGCTGGCAGCAGTGATGATTGGTATGTTTCGGTTTACGAATTTCTGGGATTTTATTATTTATTTCGTGGTGACCGGTGGAGTGGTGCTGTTTACCAATATTGTACAGTTTGATGGCAGAGTGAAGAGGATTCTGTCTGTGACTGCGGTTCAGGCAGTGGAGATCATTGTAATCTCATACGTTGTTTCTCTGCCGTTTACTTTGCAGTTTGACAGCATGTTTAAAGGTGTGGGAATTGCACAGAATCATTCTATGATCCATCAGCTGCTGATTTTGTGGGGGCTGCCGGTGGTTCTGACAGTTCTGCTGATCATTTGTATTATCTGGGAGAAGCTTCGTGGTGGTGCGAACAGAAGTCTGTATAGACTGATGAAAGCAATCTCTGTGCCGGATCTGTTTGCGATTGTCATGGGACTCTGTGCAATCGGGCTGATCGTGATTCCGGAGTTGGTTTATGTAAGAGATATTTACGAAAATGGGAACGCCAGGGCAAATACTATGTTTAAGCTGACTTATCAGGCGTATATGCTGTTTGGTATGACCATGGGATATGGTATTTTCCGTATGCTGGTGGCTGCACGCAAGAAAGTGTTTAAGGTTGTGTCAGTGATCGGTCTGGTACTGCTTTGCTGGACCTTTGGTTATTTTGGAAACAGTGTGTATGCGTGGTTTGGAAAGGTATGGGAGCCTTCTGAATATAAAGGATTGAATGCGACATCTTTCTTGTCAAATGATTTCACAGAGGATGTGGCTGGTATTAAATGGCTGAAGAAGAATGTGAAAGGGTCACCGGTTGTGCTTGAGGCGAACGGGGACAGCTATAGTGGATATGAACGTGTTTCTGCTATGACAGGGCTACCGACTGTACTGGGATGGTATGTGCATGAGTGGCTGTGGAGAGATGATACTGCGGACTTGAATGAGAAGAGCGCGGATATTGAGAGTATTTATACTTCTTTGGATGAGGAGTATGTGAAGGAGCTGCTGGAAGAGTATGATGTTTCTTATATTTTTGTCGGATCGAAAGAGAGGGAGAAATATGGGGAGGCATTGAATGAGGATGTGCTGAAGTCACTTGGAGAAGTGGTGTTCCAGGATGAGGTGTATAGTACTTATATTCTTAAGATTAATAAGTAAGAGAGTGAAAAATGGCGGCAGTTTGTGTCGCCATTTTTTGTTTGGGTCAAAAAGGGACGCGTAAAAAAATATTTCATTTCCTGTGCGGTTTCGGGCACTAAGATATTCTAAGCCGCTAAAAATATCTAAGTACCCTGCAAATGCACAGGAAATGAAATATTTTTTTACGCTGGTTATTGGTTGGGAGAATAATTATTAGGCAGTAAAGAGAAGAAAAGTAAAATTTACAGATATGGATTACGATTGTATTATGATAATGTATATGCAATATATATAAGAAAAATATGTTGCTACAGTGGAAAAATGAAAAGATGACACTGTATAAGTAGTAGGAGAAAATGAGGATTGTGAATATTTACATGACAGGAAAGGAGTTTTAAAATGAGGAATCGAATAATTCAGGTTAGACATTATAGCAGGAAAATGATGATTATGATGTTGACAGGAGCAATTTGTTTCAGCTCGTGTTTTTGTGAAACTGCTTTTGCGAAAACCAGCAAAGTAAGGGTTTACGATGTGGAAAAAGGAACCACAAGCTTCACATCTTTTACATATTCGGATAATAAAAATGATGAGTCACTGGCTCCGTCGGAGGGAGCAGAAGCGATTTCATCTGCTTCTCAGAAGGTGGTTATTTTCCATCAGGCAGATGGGTCTACGATAATAAGAAAAGCAGACAGTAATGGAAAAGTGACACTTCCAGCAATAAGAAATCAGACAGGATATACTTTTCTTGGATGGAGCACGAAGCCGGATCAGACTCAGAATCCGCAGTATCAGGCGGGACAGGTGATACAGGTAAGGAAGAAAACCCATTTATATGCAGTTATGTATAACTGGCAACAGGAGCCGGATATTCAGGTCAATAATCTGGCAGCTCAGCTGTCGGAGTATTCCGGAATTATTTTTGTGGGAGATTCCAGAACATATTTTATGCAAAAGACACTGATTCAGGAATATGGATCGAATGCAATTTTGAATGTATCATTTGTGTGTAAAACAGGGGAGGGACTGAGCTGGTTTGAAACAGCAGGAGAGAGAGTAATGAGAAGTGAAATTGCCCGTCTGCAGTCAGATTCAGATAAGCCCGTAGCAGTTATTTTTAATCTTGGTGTGAATGATCTTTCGAGTCATAATTCCGGGAATGGGGTTGATTATAAAGGCGAGGCAAATGCATATCTTGCGCGTATGAACACTCTTGCAGAGGAACTTGAAAGTGACTGCAGATTGTTTTATATGTCTGTGAATCCGGTAAATACAGCAATGAAACCAACTCGAAAAGAAGCGCAGTTACGTTACTTTAATGACAGATTGCAGAGCAGGTTAAATAAGAGATTTCAATGGATAGATACCTATAAATATCTGATGAAGAATGGTTACAGTACATACAATGCGTTTAAGGAAAATATAGATGATGGTGTCCATTATTCTAGACGTACATATAAAAGAATTTATAAATATTGTATGAATGCAATCAGATAATGTTTTTTGATTTATACACAAATTATAATCTTGTTTCAGGTAAGCAGTATAAGCAGAAGTTAAGGCCACAGAACTCACAAAAGAAAGGGTATATGTATTGCCTGATAAATTAAGAGATTGATGTACGAGCTGACAGGAGAAATATTTTCTGTCAGCTTGTTATTTGTTTGGTTGGATAATGGAGTTTTATATGAGAAAATGGGTTGCTGTTCACACACCACTATCCCGCGAGG
>OLOA01001577.1_pt1 | contig 22438 bp, 18 predicted proteins | sample 1672201 | NCBI WGS metagenome assembly OLOA01 (sample SAMEA3136658, study PRJEB25190) | human gut metagenome
CCTTTTTCTATTACAGTTTTTGTCTCATTACCGATGAAATCGGCTCAGTCCCTTTGTCACATTCTAGAGCGTGCGGAGCAGGGCGATGAGGAAGCGGGTGCCTTGGAGGTAGGCGCGACGGGTGATGCGCTCGTTGGTGCCGTGGACGCCGCGGTCGCATTCGTCATCGTCGACCACAAAGGCGGAGAAGCGGATGCACTCGCGGCAAATGCGCTGGTAGTTGGCGGCATCGGTTGCGCCAATCACGGTCGAGGGCACGATGCTGATCGGCTCTTGGCCCACCGCAGACGATCCGTTTTCCTCCGTCCCCTTGGGATCACGGAAATAGCGGGCGGCGATGGCGCGAACGGCCTCGAGCCCCGGACCGCCCACGCGCGGGGACGGCGAGGGCTCGGAGCTGCCGGGGCCCAGCTCGACCTCGACTCGGCCAGCGAGCCCAGCGGTGGCAACGGCCTCGCGGCAGCAGGCCACGACATCGGCCACGCTCGTGCCCTCGAGCATGCGGAAGTTGATATTGGCCCACATATCCTGCGGCATTACGTTGGCACCGGTACTGCCGCCTTCGATTTGCGTGGGCGCGCAGGTGGTGGTTACAAGCGGGTACAGCTTTTTGCTGGCGAGGCAGTCGCGCACGATGGCATCCTTGCTGGCAGCAATCTCGTCTGCGGTATAAAGCCCCAGCTCGACGAGCTGCGCGGCAAGCAGGTCGGTCACACGCGCCGGCCACTCGATATCGCAAATCGCGGCAATAGCGCGGCTGAGCACTTCGAGCGACGTGCCGCCGTAAGGGTTGGAAGAATGCCCGCCTTCGCTCTTCGTCCTGAGCACGATATCGGCATAGCCCTTCTCGGCAAGATCGGCATGCATAAGCCAACCCTCACCTGCGCTGTACTCGGCAGCCGCAACGATACGATAGTCGCCCTCGTCGATCAGGTACTCAAGCTCAACGCCACGCTCCTCGAGCGCGCGACCAATGGCACCCGCGCCGTACTGCGTGGTCTCCTCATCCTGGCCAAAGGCCAGCAGCAGCGTTCGTTCGTGTTGCCAGCCGTGCGCCAGCGCATACTCAACGGCCTCCAAGATGCCCGCAACCTGGTCTTTCATATCGATGGCGCCGCGACCCCAAATATAGGTGTCGTCCACGTGCCCGCTAAAGGGATCGTGCGTCCAGTCCGTCTCGGTGCCCGGCACCACGGGAACCACGTCCATGTGGCCCATGAGCATGACCGGCTTGAGGGCGGGGTCGGTGCCGGCAAGCGTCACGAGCAGCGAATGGTCGATGAGCTCGACCTCGCCCGTCGCAAACACGCGCGGCCAGCCCTGCTGCATATAGGCGCGCAGGTCGTCAAACGCCTGCCAGTCCACCGTCTGGGCATCCATGCTCGAAATCGTCGGAAACGACAGCACGCGGCCCAGGCGCTCGCACGCGCCGACCTCATCGATATCGGCAAAATCATCCTCGTGCGCAAAGAAGCGCCAAACCTCGGCCATGCCTTCCTCCAAAAATAACGTGGCAAAGAGGCGGTCCCTTTGCCACGTTCGCTTGCATTATTTGTCGTTGAGATAACGCGAGAGGAACTCGCGGGTGCGCTGGTGCTTGGGATTGCCGAAGAGCTCAGCCGGCGCGGCGTCCTCGAGCACCACGCCCTTGTCCATAAAGACCACGCGGTCGGACACCGTGCGGGCAAAAGCCATCTCGTGCGTGACGACGACCATGGTCATGCCGTCGGCGGCGAGCTTGCGCATGACCTCGAGCACCTCGCCCACGATCTCGGGGTCGAGCGCAGAGGTCGGCTCGTCGAACAGCATGATTTGCGGGTTCATGCACAAGGCGCGGGCGATGGCCACGCGCTGCTTTTGGCCGCCGGACAGGCGACCCACGGCGGCGTGTGCGAACTTTTCGAGTCCCACGCTTGCCAGATGCTCTAGCGCGACCTTTTCGGCCTCGGCCTTGCTCATCTTTTTGAGCGTGACGGGCGCGAGGGTACAGTTGTCGAGCACATCCATGTTGTTGAACAGGTTAAAGCCCTGGAACACCATGCCGATGTCCTCGCGGAGTTTATTGATGTTGCAGCGCTCGGCCGTGAGGTCCTGGCCGTGGAACCAGATATGGCCCGCGTCCGGGGTCTCGAGCAGGTTGAGGCAGCGCAAGAAGGTCGACTTGCCCGAGCCCGAGGCGCCGATGATGGTGACGACCTCGCCGGGATTGACAGCGAGGTCGATGCCCTTGAGTACCTCGAGCGAGCCGAAGCTCTTGCGCAGGCCCTCGACGCGGATGAGCGGCTCTTGGTTTTGCGCGGCGGCCGCAGCGCCGGTAGTGGCGGTATCTGCCATGATGATTCTCCTCGTCTTGAGCCTAGTTGGAGCTGGGCAGCGTGGCCGGGGCCTCGGCGCCGAGCTTTTTGCCAAAGGCCTCGAGCAGGCGGCTCGCCACAAGCGTCAGGATCAGGTAGACCACGAGTGCCACGCAGTAGACCTCCATCTGGCGGTAGTACACGCCGGCGACGGTGGTGGTGGCGTACATGAGGTCGAACACGCCGATGACCGAAAGCACCGACGAATCCTTGATATTGATGATGAGCTCGTTGGTGAGTGCGGGGATCGCGTTTTTAATGCCCTGGGGGAACACGACCTTGCGCATGGCCTGCCACTGCGACAGACCCAACGAACGCGCCGCCTCGGCCTGGCCGGGATCGATGGACTCGATGCCGCCGCGCAGGACCTCCATCATGTAGGCGGTGGAGTTGAGCGAGATGGTGACGAGGCCGGCGGTGAAGGTACTCCAGATCTGGTTGGCCTGGGCGGTCTCGAAGCCCATGCCGCGCAAAACGGTGAAGCCCGCGTAATAGATGAGTAGGCCCTGGACCATCATGGGCGTACCGCGCACGATGGTGGAATAGATGGTCGCAAAGCCGCGGCCGATACTCTTAAAGAAGCGCACCAGGTCGTTGTCCACGCGGTCGAAGGTCTGAATACGCAGGAACACAAAGAGCAGCGCCAGGAAGAATGCGATGACGGTGCCGAAGGTGGCAAGCGCGATGGTGATCTCGATACCGCGGATAAAGAAGTCGCCGCTCTTGTAGGTCATGTAGACCAGGCTCGACAAAAAGTCGCTAGGGTTGGAATCCGAGACAATGCTCACCTGCACCAGGTCGATAAACGACATGACGCAGCGGTCCACGAAAAAGATCGCCGCGATGGCGACCACGACGTAGCTGCCCAGGCGCGCGCCGTGGCGGAAACGCTCGGATGCGAACGGCGACTTTACGCGATAGTCGCTCCAGTGCATAAGCTTGGTGACCAGCGCCGCCGCCGACACGACGAGCCAGGCCCAAAGAATCGCCCAAAGGCAATCCTGGAAGATACCGGTGGGGGCTAAGAAGCTCAGCGGTGTGGGATTGTGCTGACTAAATGCCAGGCCGAGCGCCGCGATGACGCTCGTGCCCAGGTACACATAACGGTGGTCGGCCTTGATAAAGGAGGCCAGACGATTGACGGTTTTCATGCTGCCTCCCTATGCCGGCTGACGATCGAGGCACGCGTCCCACATTTGGTCGCGTTCCTCTTGGCTAATGCCCTTGAGTGTCTTGTCGATGAGTTTAAGTAGCTTGTCCGAGCCCTTGCGGCAGCCGACGTTTGCCGTGACCTCCTGCTTAAAGCCCTCGCCCTCGGCAAATTGAATCGGCACGATACCCGGGTTTTGGGCCATATAGCCCTTCTCGTTCTCGGTGTTGTAGGTCACGGCGTCGCACGTGCCCTGCAGCAGGTTCGAAAACACCGTGGGGACGGAGTCGACCGGGTTTTTGTGGACGACGCCCGGGATCTCGTCGATGACGGTATCGAGCATGGTGTCCTTTTGGCCGAGCACCGTGGCGCCGCTAAAGTCGCTGAGCTTGGTGGCGTTTTGGTAGGGCGAGCCCTCTTTTACGAACAGGCCAAAGTAGCCGATGAAGTACGGGTCGGAAAAGCCGACGGACTCCTCGCGCTCGGGCGTGGCGCTCATGCCGGCGATGATGAGGTCGATCTGCCCGTTGTTGAGCGAATCGATAAGACCCGAGAAGCTCTGCTTGACGGCAACGGGCTCGCCACCGAGGGCCTTGCAGACGATCTTGGCGATCTGCACGTCGTAGCCATCGGCATAGGCGCCCTGCACGTTGTCGATGGGGATGGTGTACTCGCTGGCTTCGGAGACCTGCCAGTTGTACGGGGCGTAGGCCGCCTCCATGCCAATGCGGATCTTGTCCTTGCCGATCACGGAATCGGACAGGTCGTCGCGACCGCCGCCCGTCGTGGGCTGAACTACTTCCAGCGTGGAGGGGCGCTGGCAACCGGCAAGTGCGCCGGCGACGACAGAAGCGCTCGCAGCGAGAGCGCTACCCAAAAAGATGCGACGGCTGCACACCGGCTGTGGATGCGCGTCGCGTTGATGGGGAGAATGCATAATCTGCCTTCCCTGTTGAATCGTATGCTGACGACTTAACAGGATACCGCTCAGCGCTACCTCCAGCAAATGCATATATAAATGCATATATGCAAGTTTACGAACTGAAAACGATTGGTAGTCGTTGGGGACGTTCTTAAACGACTAGTCAAACAAGAACGTCCCCAACGACTAGGCATGAAAAAGGCAAGGCATAGACCTTCTGGTCATACCTTGCCTTTTGAATGACAAATTGTCGCTCTGGGTGGCGCGCAGCGTCGACCGGCCCGCCGTTCGTCAGAACGGCGGAACCTCTAGAGCAGGGTGACGCTAAAGCTACGTTTATCGGTAGCGCCGGGAGCCAAGGTGATGGTGTTGACCTTGTGCTCAAAGACATCGTCCTCGGTGTCCATGGTGGTATGACCGGTCCAGGGCTCGAGCGCCACAAACGGAGCGTCGTTGGCGGCAGACCACACGCCGATGTACTTAAAGCCCTCAAAGTCGATCTTGACGCCGTGGCCCGACTTGCGGCCGCGCAGTGTGAGCGTGGAGCCCGGGGTATCGGTGAACATGATGGCATCGTTATCGAAGCTGCGGTGCGTGATGGGCAGCACGTCCGAGTTATCGGGAGCCTTGTAGCTACCCTCGAACGTCATGAGGCCATCGGGCGTGATGATGGGGGCCTCGTTGGTCCAAGCCTCGGTAAATGCCAGCTCGTAGTCCTCGAACGTCTCGTCCTCGGCACCGGGGGCGGGTACGTTAAACGCGGGGTGGCCGCCCACCGAGAACGGCAGGTCCACGTCGCCGGTGTTGGTGACGGCAAAGGTCTGCGTGAGCGTGGCGTCGCCGGTTAGGGCATAGGTCATGTTGAGCTTAAAGTGGAAGGGGAAAGCCTTGAGCGACTCAGGCGTGTCGGTGATCTCGTAGGTTACCGAGGAGCCGTCCTCCGAAACCTCGACCAGCTTGTGCTCGACAATGCGCGCGAGTCCGTGGCGCGGCATCTCGCAGGTGCCGGCCGCAGACGTTGCCGTGTTGTTGCGCAGCGAGCCCACAATGGGGAACAGGATGGGCGCGTGCTTGCCCCAAAAGGCGGGGTCGCCCTGCCACAGATACTCGTTGCCGTTGAGGGCAAGGCTCGTGAGCTGGGCACCCATGGAATCGATGGCCGCGGTGAGGCCGCCGCGCTTGATGGTAGTGACGGTAGACATGCTACTTCCTCCAAAAGTAAACAATAGTGTCGAGGGCTATTGTCCCACTCTTGGCGGCGGGACGGGACGGCAGGCGATTATTGAGTAGCCATAGCGGAATGAGCGGCGAGCGCCTACTGCGTATCCACGTAAAGGTCGAACCCGCCCTGCGGTGTGGTGTCGACCGTGTCGGGCGCCTGTGAGTTAAAGCTCACGGGGACCATGCGCTTTGAGGCGCGGAAGCGCGTGCCGTCGGTGGCGACGGGCGGTTCATCGACGGTGAGCTCGTAGTCGCCAGGCTTGAGCTCGATGCCGTCACCAGCGGAATTGACGTATTGATACTCGTCAATCGTCTGCCCTTTGAGCGTGCGCCCCACGATGTGGATGAGCATTTGGCTGTCGCCGCGCGCGGTGTCCCACGTCGCGCCGTCCTTGACCTCGACCGACACATGTACCGAGCGCGTACGACCGAGCGATTGCTCGACAGACATCTCGACCTTGGCGGCGTCTTTTCGCTGTTGTTCAACATGGCTCCAAACGCTACCAATTACCGAGCATGCGATAACGCCGGCCATGAAGGCGATAAGGATGGGGCCAAGCGGAGAGCGACGTTCTGCATCTTCCTAGCGAGACAGATTGGGGCGACGTGTGGGCGCGGGCGCCTGGGCACCCTGCGAGGGCACGTCGAGAATACTGAAGGATGCCGTGCTGTCGGGATCGATGGTGTGACGCGGCTGTGGGGTCTTTGCCGGCGAGATCGACATGTCGGCTGGCTCGCCGAGCGTGGCCGTAGCGTCGGCCTTGGCCTCATCGGCCTCGGCTTGGGCCCAAGCCTGCTCAAAGGTCAGGGGCTCGGCGGCATCGGAGGCGGCATCAGGCTCGACAGCGGCATCGTTGCCGGTCTCGTCCTCGTCGCTCGACACGTCACGCGACGCGGGCTCGTCCCACTCCTCGTCCGGAGCCTCGCCCTCGCTATACCACCATTCAAAGTTATCGATATCCATACGGGGCGCCCCTTAGGCCTCGCAAATAAACACTCGCTAGTCTTATACCCCCAGACGGCACCGAAGCTCACCCGCGCCGGACACGAAAACCGTCACAACATTCGACGTTTTTCCTCGTTTTCGAGATTTTCATCGAATGTTGTGACGGTTTAGGCGGCAGCCACGCCGCGAATGTGACAAAGAGACTGTCCCTTTGTCACATTCTGTTAGAGTTGCAGGGATTGAATCCCGCTTATTCACGCGACATTGGAGTGACAACCTTGACCGCCGCAACCACGCCTAAAAGTAAGTCAACCGCTGCCGCGCTCTCCCCCGCGCGCACCAAGCTCTGCCTGGCGCTGCTCGTGCTGTTGGGATTCTCGCTCGGTTGCTCCGAGTTCGTGGTCATCGGCATCGAAAGCGACCTGGCAACGAAGCTCGGCGTGTCACTTGCCACCGCAGGCCAACTTATTAGTGTGTTCGCACTGGTCTACGCCATCGCGACGCCGGTGCTTGCGCTCAGCACGGGACGTTTTCGCCGCTACCAGCTGCTCGTGTGCTACAGCATCGTCTTTGTGCTTGGCAACCTGGTCATGGCGTTGGCGCCCAACTTCCAGGTGCTGTTTATCTCGCGTATTGTCCTGGGCTCCGTCTCGGGTGCACTGCTCGCCGTGGGCGTGACGTACATCCCCGAGCTGCTGTCCCCGCAGCAAACTTCGCTTGCCATCTCGGTGGTATATGGTGCGTTTTCCGTGGCAATGGTCTTTGTGACCTCGATTGGCAAGTTTGTGGCCGACACGCTCGACTGGCACGTGGCCATGTACGGCACGCTGACCTTTGCCGTTTTGATCTGCGGAGCGCTCGTGGCGTTTATGCCGCGCGCTGGGCAAACCGACGAGCCCGCCACTTTTCGCGAGCAGGCGGGTCTGCTACGCGAGCCGAGCATCATCACCGGCATGCTCATCTTTTTGTTTGGCGTGGGGTCGGTCTACGTTTTCTACGGCTACGTGACGCCTTATCTTGAGCAGGTGCTGGGCATGGGCACGGTCGAAGCCAGTACCACGCTCATGGCCTACGGCGTGTTCTGCCTGATCTCGAACATCCTGGGCGGATGGATCGATGCGCGCTTTGGCATGAAGGCGCTACTCGTGACGTTTGTGCTGCAGGCTGCAGCGTTACTCGGACTGTTTGCTGTGGGCGGCACCATGCCGCTCGCGCTGGTCTTTGTCTTTAGCCTGGCGCTGCTCATGTACCTGTTCTCGGTGTCGTGCATCACGCACTTTATGGACGTGGCACGCAGCCGCCATCCCAAGTCGATGGTACTCGCAAGTTCGGTTGAGCCCATGGCGTTTAACGTCGGCATCTCGTTTGGCACCGCAGTGGGCGGCGCCGTGGTAAGCAGCGTTGGCATTGCATATGTAGGCGCAGTGGGTGCCGCGTTCTCGCTTGTGGCCTGGGTGCTTACGCTGGTGACGATTAAGTTGGCTCGCTGGGAACGCAAGAGGGCGATGGCGCAGGCGTAGATGCGATACTCGAGCTCGATGATGGCGATCGAAAGGAAACCGCATATGCAACGTGTACTGTTTATCTGCTATGGAAACATCTGCCGCTCGACGATGGCCGAGTCGGTGTTTACCGAGCTGGTGCACCGCGCTGGGCGCATGGGCGAGTTTGTCATTGATTCCGCCGCGACCTCGACCGAGGAGATCGGCAACCCGCCACACCACGGCACCATTGCCAAACTACGCGAGGTCGGGATTCCCGTCGTCGCACATCGCGCGCGTCAGGTGCGTCGCGCGGAGTATGGCGACTGGGACCACATTGTCTATATGGACGACGAGAACGCCTGCGGCCTGCACCGTATCTTTGGCAAGGACCCCGATGGCAAGATCTCGCGCCTGCTCGATTGGACCGATCGCCCCGGCGACGTGGCCGACCCCTGGTACACCGGCAATTTCGATGCCACCTACCGCGATGTGCTCGCCGGTTGCACCGCTATGCTCGAGCAGCTGTAGGCGCTCGGGCGGCGCGGGCACACGGGCCACGCCATCGGCATAAAACGAGCGTGGATGATCTCCCACTTTGAGCGTTCAAGCGCGCTCTAAACGGGAGAAAATCCACGCTCGTTATTATTGAGGGAGAAAAACCTCGCTCGATTGATTCGCTCGACTACTCGTCGACGACCTCGGCAAGCCAGACGTTCAGCGTATCGACCTCGGGGCAGCAGAACTTTGCCGTGCCGGGCTCGTTGCCAGGCACGGTTCCGCCATAGCGCAGGATATCGATATAGGGAAAGCCCACATGGCAGGCCATAGCGCACATCTTGCCGCGGTCTCGGTCGAAGTCAAAAACGTCGCCCGGCTTGTGACCATGGTGGCAGCGGCACGCACCCAGCTGATCCACGCAGCTCACGCGGATACGCGGACGCTTGCCACGCGGCGCGCCGAGCGGCCTGTTCTCGCCCGCAGGCTTGACGCCGCTCTCGCCAGCATTACTCATGGTCAATCACATCCAGGCAGGCCTCGATGGGCAGGCCGGCGGACTTGTCCTCTTGGTCGGCATTGCGCTCGATAAGCTCAGCCACCACACGCATGGCATCGGACGTCGCACGCTGCAGACTCCAACCTGCCATAACGCGGCCGACGAGCACCGCCGAGAACGTGTCGCCCGTGCCCGGGAAATAGACCGGAATGAGCTCAAAGGGAATCGTGAAGTACTCCCCCGCTACATGGTCGTAACCGATAACCGCGTTCGTGCCATTGACCACGGCGCTCGTAATGACCACAGACTTGGCACCCAGCTCGCGCACGGCGTCCACAAGGACACGGGCCTCATCGGGCGTTATTTGCTCGGCGATAGGCCTATCGGCAAGCAGGCACGCCTCGGTATAGTTGGGTACCGCGTAGTCTGCGCACTCCAGCAGGTGCCGCATAAGGCCAATCGTGGACTCGGGCACGCCCGCATAAAGCTTGCCGTTGTCGCCCATGATGGGGTCGACGAACACCTTGGTGCCCTTTTGCGCACGGCGGTGGCAAAAGTCCGAGATGATGCGCGCCTCTTCCTCGGTCACGATAAAGCCGGTCGAGATGGCGTCGAACTCAAAGCCGAGCTCCTCCCAGATAGCGAGGCTTTGGCGGACATACTCCGTGGTGTCGTGGATGTAGAACTTGGGGTAGTTGAGCGTATCGGAAACGAGAGCCGTCGGCAGGTTGTGGATGCGATAGCCCATGTGCGACAGCACCGGCAGCATGGCAGAAAGCGCGACCTTGCCGTAACCGCACATATCGTTGATCAGCAGCAGCTGTGTGTTCTTCATGAGTGTCCCCCTTGGGTCGGGCGCGGCGCGACGGCGCCATAGTGTGACTAAGTGTAGCGCAGGGGGCGTTGCGAGCGAAGGCGAGCGGTACGAAGGGCAAATTGTTGCGGAAAGGTTTCGGAGATGAGAGGCAAATCGCGGCGGTGGCGGCACGGTAGCTGCCATCTATTTACTACCATTCCAAAACTATGCCGGATTACTACGATAAACCGCCAGTCTCCAACCACAACAAATTGCACTCCAGCAAAACCGCAGGTAGACAGCTTGTGATTTTCCGAAAAACAATGCCGAGGTCTGAGATTTCGAATTCATCGTAGTAATCCGGCATAGTTTTGGGCAAAGCAACTTCGGAAGGGTGTCACCGCAGCCCAAAATGATCCGTTATCCTCCGTCCCCCACGGATCGGCAAAACTATAGGAACACCCAAGTGCCAAAACGACTAGTCGGGCAACGCCGATGTTTTGGCGAAGTCAGCGAAAACCCGTCAGAGCGAGCAAGGTGCCTTGAAACAAGGCGGCATTGACCTTCTGGTCATGCCGCCGAAGTTGAAAGGCAGATTGCCGCTCTGGCGGGTTTGCAGCGTCGAGCCGTTGCGCGGTTTGGCAAAACCGCGCAACAACCACTTTGGTACCTTGACATTCATTTCTCACGCTCCTAAATTAGTTAGGCATAAAACAATTCCTCTACCTAACTAAAGAAAGGAGCGAAGCTTAGATATGTGTGTTGAAGCACTCGTCCTTCCGCATGAGCCCGGCGGTGACCCGTCGCAACCGGTAGACATACCCGAAGCGGTCAACGCCGAAGACAAACTCGCCAAGCGCATCCTCAATAATCTGGGCTTTTGCGGCCATTACATGCATTTTCATGGCGGAGGCGTGTCCGGCAAGGCACCCATCATCTGCCTGCTGGCCAAGCAGCCCGGCGGCGAGATGTCGCAGCAGGAACTCGGCATGCACTTTGACCTCAAGCCGGGGTCGCTTTCCGAGATCCTGTCCAAGCTCGAGGTCAACGGCCTCATCGAGCGCAGCCGTAACCCCAAGGATCGACGGCAACTCACCATTCGCCTGACCGAAACCGGCCGGGAAAACGCCCGCATCGACCAGGCGGCCCGCATCCGCTTTAGAGAACGGGCCTTTAGCGCGCTCACCCACGACGAGCGCGAGGACCTCGCCGAAATGCTCGAGAAAATCCGTGTAACCTGGGAGGAACTGGATGATTAAAACCCTCATGGGCAGCATCCGCGACTATATGAAAGTCACTGTTGCCACGCCATTGCTCGTGCTTGGCGAGGTGCTCTGCGAGATGCTGATTCCATTTATCACCGCCAACCTGATCGACGCCATCAAAGACGGCACCACCGTAGCCGAGATGCTTCCCACCGCGGGCTTTTTGGTGCTCATCGCGCTGACATCGCTGGCTTTTGGCGCCGCTGCCGGCGTCACCTGCAGCCATGCGAGCTGCGGCTTCGCCAAGAACCTGCGTCACGACCTGTTCTACAAGATCCAGACGTTCAGCTTTGCCAACATCGATGAGTTCTCGAGCTCCTCGCTCGTCACGCGCCTGACCACCGACATCAACAACGTGCAGCAGGCCTTTATGATGATTATCCGTATCGCCGTGCGCGCGCCGCTGGTATTGATCTTCGCCTTTACCATGGCGTTTATCATGGGCGGCAGCGTCGCCATGGTCTACCTGGTCATCATTCCGCTACTGGGCTTTGGACTGTTCTTTATCATCTTTAAGGTGCGCCCCATCTTCTCGCGCGTGTTCCACAAGTACGACGCCCTTAACGAGTCCGTCGAGGAAAACGTCACCGGCATGCGCGTGGTCAAGAGCTATGTGCGCGAAGACTTTGAGAAGGAGAAGTTCGCGACCGCCGCACGCGACGTCCAGATGGACTTCACCCGCGCCGAGAAGCTGCTCGCCTTTAACAACCCCATGATGAACATCTGCGTCAACGGCGCGTTTGTCGTCATCATCTACCTGGGCTCCAAGCTCATCATCACGAGCCAGGGCACGCTGTTCGACGTGGGCCAGCTCTCCTCGATCTTTACCTATGGCTTCCAGATCCTCATGAGCCTGATGCAGCTGTCGATGATCTTTGTCATGGTGACCATGGCCGACGAATCGGCGCACCGCATTACCGAGGTGCTGGCCGCCGAGCCCACGATCGCCGATCCCGCCGAGCCCGTGCTCGAGGTGGCCGACGGCTCCATCGACTTTGACCACGTGAGCTTTAAGTATTCTGCGCATGCAAAGCGCCAGGCGCTCGACGATATCGACCTGCACATTAAGAGCGGCGAGACCATCGGCATCATCGGCGGCACCGGCTCAGCCAAGTCCACGCTCGTAAACCTCATCGCCCGCCTGTACGACGCCACCGAGGGCACCGTGCGCGTGGGCGGCATGGACGTGCGCGACTACGACTTGGACGCCCTGCGCCACCAAGTGGCCATGGTGTTGCAGAAAAACGTGCTGTTTAGCGGCACCATCGCCGAGAACCTGCGCTGGGGCGACCCGAACGCCACCGACGAGGAAGTCCGCGAGGCGGCACATCTGGCCTGCGCCGACGAGTTTGTCGACGGCTTCCCCAAGGGCTATGACACCTGGATCGAGCAGGGCGGCTCCAATGTCTCGGGCGGTCAGAAGCAGCGCCTGTGCATTGCGCGCGCCCTGCTGCGTCGCCCCAAGATCTTGATCCTGGACGACTCCACCAGCGCCGTCGACACCAAGACCGACGCCAAGATTCGCGCAGGGTTGGCAAGCTATCTGCCCAACACGACCAAGCTCATCATCGCCCAGCGCATTAGCTCCGTGCAGGACGCAGACCGCATCATCGTCATGGAGGGCGGCCGCATCGCTCAGATCGGCAGCCACGACGAGCTGCTCAAGACGAGCGAGATCTACCGCGAGACCTTCACCTCGCAAAACAAGATGTCTGCCGAGGGCGAAGGGGCCGTCGAGGCCGACACCGAGGCATCCGCAACACAAGCTCAGACCCAGGAAGGAGGCGAGGCACATGAGTAAGGCAACGACCGCCGAGCGCGCACTCAACCGCAAGGGTGGCACCATGTCGCGCCTCATCAAGACGCTCTTTGGCTTCTACCCCGTGCTTTTGCCCCTCGTCGTCGTCGGCGTGGTACTCTGCGCCATCATCAACTCCATCGGCGCGACCTTCCTTCAGAGCGCCCTGCAAATTATTAGCGAATCGTGGCAGTCGGGCGATTGGACGACCGCGCAGCCCAAGATTCTGCAGCTTGTGACCACCCTCGCCTGCATCTACGGCATCGGCATCCTGTCCTCACTGTTCTGGAACCGCGCCATGGCCATCGTCACGCAGGGCTCACTCGAGAAGCTGCGCGAGAAGATGTTCAACCGCATGCAGGACCTGCCGATTCGCTACTTCGACACGCACCAGCGCGGCGACATCATGAGCCACTACACCAACGACATCGACACGCTGCGCCAGATGATCAGCCAGTCGCTGCCCAACCTGCTCATGACGACCATCGTCATCGTCACGGTGTTCTTTATCATGCTGTACTACAGTGTGTGGATGTGCCTGGTCATTGTGGCCGGCGTCGTCTTTATGACCTTTATGACCAAGCTGCTCGGCTCCAACTCCGCGCGCTTCTTCATTGCGCAGCAGACCGAGCTCGGCGTGGTCGAGGGCCATATCGAGGAGGTCATGAACGGCCAGAAGGTCGTCAAGGCATTCTGCCACGAGTCTGCCGCCGAGGCCGATTTTGACGAGCGCAACGAAAAGCTCTTCGAGGTCTCGCAGAAGGCCAACATGTACGCCAACATCCTCATGCCTATCCTTATGAACCTGGGCAACCTGCTCTACGTGCTGGTCGCACTGGCAGGCGGCATTTTCCTGGCGCTGGGCGTGCCCAACCTGAGCATCTCGGGCATGGCGCTGTCCATCGCCGTCGTGGTGCCGTTCCTCAACATGACCAAGCAGTTCTGCGGACAGATCGGCCAGATCTCGCAGCAGATCAACGCCGTGGTCATGGGCCTCGCCGGCGCCGACCGCATCTTTGAGCTCATCGACGAGAAGCCCGAGGCCGACGAAGGCTACGTGACGCTCGTCAACGCGCAGGTGAACCCCGATACCTGGGAGTTCGAGGAGGCCGACCACCACACCGGCATGTGGGCATGGAAACATCCGCACCGCGCAACCGGCGAGATCGAGTACGTACCGCTGCGCGGCGACCTGGTCATGGACAACGTCGACTTTGGCTATACGCCCGACCACGAGGTGCTGCACGGCGTGTCCGTGTTTGCCAAGCCGGGCCAGAAGGTCGCGTTTGTCGGTGCCACCGGTGCCGGCAAAACGACCATCACCAACCTCATCAACCGCTTCTATGACATCGCCGACGGCAAGATCCGCTACGACGGTATCAACGTCAACAAGATTCGCAAGGCCGATCTGCGCCGCTCGCTGGGTGTCGTGCTGCAGGACGTGAACCTGTTCACCGGCACCGTGATGGATAACATCCGCTACGGCAACCTGGACGCCACCGACGAGGAGTGCATCGCGGCGGCCAAGCTCGCGGGCGCGGACGACTTTATCACCCGCCTGCCCGACGGCTACGACACCATGCTCACCGGCAACGGCGCGCAGCTGTCGCAGGGCCAGCGCCAGTTGATCTCGATCGCGCGCGCCGCCGTCGCCGATCCGCCGGCAATGATCCTGGACGAAGCCACGAGCTCCATCGACACTCGCACCGAGGCCATCGTGCAAGCGGGCATGGACAAGCTCATGGAGGGCCGCACGACGTTTGTCATCGCACACCGCCTGTCCACCGTGCGCAACTCCGACGCGATCATCTGTCTGGACCACGGCCGCATCATCGAGCGCGGCAACCACGACGAGCTGATCGCCAAGCGCGGGTATTACTACCAGCTCTATACCGGAGCGTTTGAGCTGGAGTAGTTCGGCTCGCCGAGATGGCCGATTTGCCGCTCATTCGTCGGGCATGACCCTAAGGTCAATGCCCTCCTCTTTCGGGGCAAATCGACTCATCTCAACGACCCAAACACAATGCACCGCAACGAATAAAGCCTCCGCAGCCACACGAGCTGCGGAGGCTTTTCTATGCCCTCTGTTACAGGCTTACCGCTCCTCGCGTTGCGGCCCAGCTGCCTCGGCTGTCTTTACGCGGTTCTTGTCGATGTACATGTTTTTGTCGGCTTGGGAAAAGAGCTCGCGCATCGTGGGCGGTTCATCATAATCACTGGAAAGCGCATAGCCCACCGCGTAGCTGATAGGCATGTCGGGGTGAGCCTCGGAATACTCGCTCACGTTCGCACGAATCCGAGCGAGACAGGATTCCACGGCAGCTCGATCGGCATCCCACAGCACCGCGATAAACTCATCGCCGCCGTCGCGGCCCACAAAGCAGGTCTCGGACGCCACGCACCCCAGCTGCTGGGCAAAAGAACGGATGTACTCGTCACCCTTCTCGTGGCCAAAGCTGTTATTGACCGTATGCAGATTGTTAAGATCGAAAACACACAGCGCAACAGGCGCTTCGGCGGAAACGGGATGCCCCTGCCCCAAGATTTCCTCGCACTTGTTCTTGTTGGGCAGTCCCGTGGCTTCATCGAGATAGACTTTGTTCTGCAGCTCGCGATTGAGCGCGGCAGTGCGCACCGCGCGAGCAAGTTCGACCGCAAAGGTCGCCACCAGGCCCACGATGTCGATAATCACCAAACCCTCAAGGCGATTGAGCGCCGTGGCCTTCTCCTGGGAGTAGTCCTCCGCAAGCCTCGTGGCATCGTCACAAATGCCAAAGAACTCCTCGCTCATGGCGATGATGTCGGTGTTCTCGTAGCCGACTTCGCGCACACGGGCAATCTCGGTGCGAAGCTTGTCAAAATAGCTCGCGAGCTCGGTCATCTTTGCCTGATACTCATCGTCATCGAGACGGACGAGATTGAGGTCGTCGCTTCCGTAGCGCAAACCACTAATGTATGAATCAACGGCCTTGAGCAGGTCGTCTTGTGGCTGGCCTGCATCCTCGAGCTTAACGATTCGCTGCGTGGTGCCGCGCACCAGACCGGCGTAGTTGACCACGCGCGCCGTGCCCTGGATGTCGGAGACGAGCAACATGACATTGATGAAGAAAAAGATAAGAACTGCCGTGAGCGCCATCATCAGAAGGCGCACCGCCTGGCTGGCCTTCTTGGCGACAGAAGCATTCACAAGCTCACTCCTCCAAACGGTAAAAGCTCAGATAGCGCGCAGTGTGCCGAAATTCACGCGCGGACAACTCTACCATGATGGACCGAGAGCCTCAAACTTGATGCAGCCTATGGGGCGCAGCTTAATCGGAATATTCAATGAGCTACAAGACCTCTGCTATAAGTGCTCGGCGCCCGTTTGTTTTATCACTGCAGGTAGAAAGAGCGATGATGCGCGAATCAGGGCCAACGTCATCCATGTCCGCATGCACCGCCGTCTGCGAGATATGCGTGAGCAGCGTCTGCATCGAGGCCTGGTCCAGGTTTCCCGGCCCAAAGATAATGTCATCACTCGCAGCAAACGAACACACGGCAACGATGCGCAGCCGGAACGCCCCATCCTTTGTGTAGAGCGTGCCCGTGCGGTGCAGGTCAAAGAAGCCCCTGTCTAGAAACCGATCGACATCGCCAAACATCGCACCGTTATCCATGTGGTGCGCATAGAGCAGATTGTAGGGATCGGTCATCGCGCGGCTGTTGCGCGTATCCAAAAACACCGCTCCCGAAACCGCGGACTCCCCCAACACGTTTTTGTTGAGGTATTCCTGGTTATCTTTTCCCTGAACGAAGGGATAATCGATGTTGGTGCCATCGATGGTGACCCATCCGACAACGTCGGGATTTTTGGCCATCAGATCCTGCAGGCGTGCGCAATCGTTGGTCCCGGTGGGTTTGTAGTGCAGCAGCTCATCGCTGATGAACCCGCCGTTCATAACGTTGTTTGTATCCCACAGCGAATAGCCCCCGTACAGCAGCATGAGCAGCACGAGAAAGCCGGCAAACCACGTAAGCACGCGGTCGCCGGCTCTCGCCAGCCGAGCTATGCGTTTAAGCTCCATCGGCTGTAATCCTCGCTGTTTTAACGACGATTACGACGAGGACGGAAGAAGACCACGCCCATCACGGCAGCAAACGCGACGATTGCCGCATAGGGAACGACCGTCCGAATAACATCGGTCGGAACGGTAACATCCTTGGTGTTGGTAAAGATCACCGTGGTGTCGTAAGCACCGATAGCTTTCTCGACAATAGAGCTACCTTCTGTCGAATTGGTGCCATCACCAATCTTGTACGACGTCTTATAACCGTCGCCATGATAATCCGCCTCAGTTACGGCGAATTTATCCTCCGATGAGAGACCGTAAACGATGACGGATTCCCCATGCTTAAGGCTTACGGTAACCGCAGTTCCCGACGTAGCTGGAGTTTGGCTCATGGTGGTGGCACCGTTTTTCACAGTGGCGTACTCATAGCTCTCCCCGTCAGCGCCTTTAATCGTGAAGGTAAAATTAAAGTCCTTATTCTTGTCACCTTGGTTGCCCATGACGACCTTTGTGATGGTCAGCTTATGGGTGACATATTTGTTCAAAAAACCTGCGGTCTTCTCGCCCGAGCCTGCTTCTGTTCTAAGAATACAGCCCTTAACAACATAGCCCGAACCGCCATTCTCTTCGTTTTCTACGTAAACATCCAGGAAGAGCTCATTGTATGTAACGTTGAGACCGTCCAGCCCTGACGGCGTCTGCGTAATTTTATATCGATAGATACCCGGAGCCTTGAACAGAGAGGTTTTAATTTCGGCACTCAGTTTGGCGGTTATTGTCTTAGTTTTCTCACCGGTATTCTCTGTGCTTGTAAGGTCTTTGTTGGAAAAATTAACGGAAGTCGGCGAAAGCGTGACGGCGTCTGTCACTCCAGCATAAACGGGCATACCGCTCGTGCTCGTAAGCTCACTCTCCTCATCCGCCGGCGCAATCGAATAGTTAAACGTCGCATTAGGCACCACGGCATTCTCATTCATGGTAAGCGTCGAGGTGATCGTAACCTTGTTGTCTTTTACCGGCAGATGCGGTTGAGCGGCACTGTCCTCCGCCCACGCGGGCGCGACAACTCCCACCAAAGCCAGCAGCATCGTGGCAGCCACAACTGCAAATGCTGTCAGTCGTCTCTTTCCAGTTTTCATGTTGTATCCTTCCTCTCGGGCATATGCCCTTAATAAAACCAATCTCCGTGCCTACAGGTTCGACCTGCGCAGCACGCTGATCACGTTGCCCTTGATCTGCGAGCGGGCAATCGGCCCGTACAGGCGGCTGTCGTGGCCGCCCTCACGCAAATCTGCCAGTACAAAGAACTCATCCGTTCCCAGGCGCACGGGATAGTCCACAGCAGACTCATAGCGCGGCGTCGGCGTGGTGATGTCGCTTTCCACAACAACAGCCCCGTTAACCATGAGCTCGCCTTCCTCGGTAATCGTGACCTCATCACCGGGACGGGCAACCACGCGGCCTAGGCGCTCTGCGCCATCCGCGGTGTATACCACCACGTCACCCTCGTTGAAGCTCTGGCTGAACCTCCAGTAGAGCATGACGTCACCCGAACAGATACGCGGGGCCATCTCGCCAGTCGTGACTGCACCCACGCCCAAGACCACGCCAAAGAGCAGCCAGAGCGTCACGACAAAAAATGCCAAGCGCGCCAGAAAACCCACGATATCGCGCCGGTCGTCCGCTTCTCCCAGATCTGGCGCCGCATGGGCGCCCAACCTCACGTTCGACGCGGCCGAATACCGCGAGCCCCGGGGTCTTCCCTGCGGGGCCGCTCGTGCGGCTGGCCCATCACCAGCATTGCTGGCGCCATGTCTTCTCATAGGCGCCCGCCCCTCTTGGAGCCGCGGCGTAAACGCAGCGCAACCATGCCCGTAGCCAACAGCACGCCGGCGGCCAAAATCGCCAGGGCATAGATGGGGTTGCGCGTAATACCCGTAGGCACCGCGACCTGTCGGGAATTGGTGGCCTTAGCTTCAACGGCAACGGTCACACGCGGACCGTTGAGCGTGCCGCTCGCACCCGCAAGCTCGGCGTGGTACCCCAACGACGAATAATCGTCTTCGCTCACGGTATAGACCGCGTTGTAATCCAGCGCCTTAATCGAAACGGTCAGGCCGTCCTTAACGGCAAACGGCACGGTCGCCTTGCCCTGGCCATCGGCCGTAAAGGCCGTCTTGTTTTCCACGGTCTCGGCCCGATCATTCGGTCGCGCCACGAGCGCATGGCTGCCTTGGGCAGACGCATCCGAATACTCGATGGCGTAGGTCTGACCAGCCTTGAGGCCCGTAAAGGTCGCCGTCATCTTAAAGTAGGCACGCTTGTCGCCCATATTGCCCGTAACGCTCTTGGAAACCTTGAGTGTGTAGGTGCGCGGGGTGAATCGTGCGTATACGCATCCCGTATGGCGGTCCTTCACGTTGTACGTATAGGTGGGTGAAGACGACAGCAGCTCCGGGGCGTCCGGATTCGATAGGTCGTACCAACCCTCAAAGTGATAGCCCTCCTTGGGAGCGGCCACCGCCTCCACAAACGTGCCGTCATCCACAAAGTAGGCAACGCCCGATTTTTTGTACGCGTCCTCGTCCTTGCCCGAGCCATCCCCGGCATCGATGGAGCCCTTTGCCCCCTTAAGCTTGGAGCTGACCGTGCCGCCCGTCGTTACGTTGCTCCACGTGCCATCGGCATTTTTAAGCTGGGCAACAAAGGCCTGACGATACTTCCATTGCGCCACGAACGTCGCGCCCTGGCTCTCGGGAATGTTTTCGACGGTTACCGCATCGCCCACAGCACCGGTATCCGGATTGACCTTCTTGCCCTTAATGGTAAGAGTGCCGGAATCCGTGGTGCCCTCGGGAGCTGTATGGGTCACCGTGTGTTTGGCATCGAAGCGAACGGCTTTTCCCGAGCCCGCGTACTCCCAGCCCATAAACTTCCAGTCGTCGTTTTGTCCAACGGCAGCATGGGAGGTATAGCTCGCTCCAGCGCCAGAAAGCTGTACGAAATCGCCCGTGGACTCATTGTGCGGATCGTAGTGATACGCTTTGCCGCCGTTCACATCGTATTGAACGCCTGCCTTGGAAAACACGAGGTGCACTTTGTAGTGCTTTGTGACCTTGTCGGCCTCAAAGCGATAGGTACCATCTTCCAATCTGGTCCAATGTGCGTCGTCGTCTGCGGAATAGAACTCGCCGTTGACAAAAGCACCGATAAAGACTGCCCCGTCATCGCGTTTGGCATCGACCATAAAGTAGGAGTTCTTCTCCTGTTTACCTACGTAGTTTTTGGCATAGGTAAAGTCCGCCGTCTTGGTATTGGCGTTATAAAAATACGTTCCGCTTCCGTTGGGCGTCGTGTATGTCTCGATGCGATAGAACTCCCTAAACGAGATATTGTCGAGGAAGTTGCCGGTCGAATTGCTCCCGTTGGCCGTGTTGTAGGCCACAAAAGCAAAGACGCTCTGGTTTTGGCCATCCGGAATGGTGTAGGTATAGTCATAGTCAACCTTTTTGCTCTGCTCGAGCGCGTTGGAACCGTAGGAAGCCCACGCGTCGTTTTCGGACGCCATGATCCATACGCACCATTTTTCGGTATGCTCCGCATCGGCCGTCCATGAGAACGCGCTTCCGCTGGACGCATTGGCAAATCCGCCCACTTTGTCAAACTTGGTTGAATACAGGATGATCTTTTTGCTGCAGCCCGATTGGGAAAAATTGACCACATCCAAGCCGACATAGTTGTCGACGCTCATTTGAATCCATTGAACAATTTGCTGGTACTGATCGAGTGCCTTTTGATTGTCCTTGTACGGCTCGTTTTCTTGTCGCGGACCGATGATAAGGGCCATGGCGTCTCGACCCGAGCGGCCGCGGTGGTCGAGCCCCCACTCATACTGTTTTCCCGGCTCGGTCGTCACATATTGGTAGAGCGAACTCGCCTCGTGTGCGTTGAGCTCGGCGGCGTACTCGCCATCCGAGGGTGCAAATGGAACAGAATGTCCAACTGGGTCGATATAGTAGTCGTTCTGGGCAACGATCTCGATACGATGGTCCGTCTCGGTCGTGCGCCAATGGGGCGAGCACAGCGTAAACTTGCTGGTGCTCTTGTTCCCTAGATGTATATCGTCTTCAAAACTGCCGTTAGCAATGTTCGTATTTTCGTTCTTAAGATTCGAGGTCGAGAACGCATAGTTATTTAACGTTGTCATGGTCTCGGACGAATTTTCTTGATATACCTTGCCAAAGTCAGTATAAATGTCACGCGTGCCCTGCTTTTCCACGTGAACGTCATTGACCAGATTGCCAAACCACTCCCGGTATTGTTCGTTTGCCCCCGTAAGATTTGAATCGTAGCAAGTTAGTGCAAGCATCGTATTTTCGGACGCTGCGGTATAGACTGCCCGATAGGCAAACTCATCGTCTTGCTCGGGAAGCGCTCGATAATAGTGTGTACTGTTGGTGCCAAATGAGAACCAACCCTGTCCGTTAGAGCTTACGAGCCACACAGAAAGCGCAATGCGACCGTCGCCCTGCTCAAACGAGAAGTGGGATCCGTCGGCGCTGCTACCAGCAAAGCCGCCATTTGCAGCAAAGGAATCGCTGTAAACGGTGTACTGCTCAACGGTATTTCCCTGGGGCATCTTGCCCTGCGCCTTAAGCCAAGTCCGCAGCTGCATGAGCTGGTCTTGGCCTGCGTTGTTAACCGACAGATTCGCCTGTTGAGGACCCATCGTGAGCATCAGCACGTCATGTTCGGTTGCGGCGCGATGGTTGAGGCCCCACTCGTACGTGGAGCCGCTCTGGGTGGAAAAGGTGGTGTAGGTTGATCCGGGTTCAAAATAAGCATCGGTATCCTGTGGCTTAAGATTCCACGCAAGCGCAAAGTGATTACCGTTAGCTTGTTTGAGGTTTCTTTGACCGTTGAGGAGCTTCGTGGGGAGGTCGAGGTGCGACGCCTCGCCGATTCTCTTTCTCGGAGAGGTCGTCGACCAACCAGAAGCTTGGTTGGTAAAGGTTGGGTTCGCTATAAGGTTGCCATCGTCACCGTACGCACGCGAGGGCAACCCCCCCCCGACCATAACGAACGCACATAAGACCGCTAGCAACATCACAAAGCTGCGGCGCATCGACGCAATATGACCGAAAGGACCCTGCACGGGCGCACCCCCCCCCAGCCGCAGCCCGAGCATTCGAGCAAGCTGCACAAGTAGTTCGTTTAGGCCTTGTCATTCTACAACCAGCTCAGGGCAAAAGCAAAATTATACGTGACCGATTTGGAGTCATTTTTCGCACCTCATTTTTCGCATTGCGCAGGTAGGACGGCAAAAGTAGCCAAAAGAGCCCCGTCCCAGGTGAGCTAGGTGAGAAGCTGGGCCATGGCGTTGACGAATTTTTGGACTTGGAGGGTGGGCTCGAGCGGATAGTGCAAAAAGACCGGCACCTCACGGCCGCACAGGAACG
>OLOA01001585.1_pt1 | contig 22340 bp, 22 predicted proteins | sample 1672201 | NCBI WGS metagenome assembly OLOA01 (sample SAMEA3136658, study PRJEB25190) | human gut metagenome
AAGTAAAATAGATATGGAAAGAATCAATGGATTACTTGATAAATTAGAAGAAGTAACCAATAAAATTAATTCAATGAAATATGTTATTGAATCTGGTTCTAATGATAATGGTTGGTATAGAAAATGGAGTGATGGATTTATTGAACAATGGGGTTTTCGCACTTCAAATACAACAAACCAAACAATTAATCTTCCAACTTCTTTTTCAAATACATCATATTATGTTAATTTTATTCAATATCGTCCATTACAATCTTCTGCTGGTTGGAATTATCATTATGTCATCAGAACATCTGTTACAAAATCATCTTTCCAAATTAATGTTGCTGATACTGATGGAATAAATTGGTATGCTTGTGGTTATTAATAAAATTCATATAACATCTCTAATGAAACATTGCGAATATAACCCTTTTCATCCATAATTGCAACAGTATTTTCTCCACCAAGACAGTTATATTCTCTTTCAAATCTTTCAACACCAACTTTTTTAATTTCAGCTTTTGCCCAATTTTCATCTTTTAATGGACAAGCATCCCATTTAACTAATTGACTTTGAAATCCATTATTTCCATAAGATTTTTTTTCAACAATATTAACATTTATATTTTCATTTCTTAACATATTAGCATAATCTTCTGCTTCTTCTTTTGTATGAAATAAATGAAAATCTCTATATAATTCTCCATTAATTTCTATTATATAATCATTAGGTATATCTATACCATAATCATCAATTTTATTAATTGCCCCTGACCATAATCTATAAAATAAATCTGTTTCTGAAATAGGTGTTGAAGTAATAAATAATTTACCTTTTGTTGCAGATAATGTTGGTGATAAAGCACCATAAAATTCTTCTTGTTTTTCTAATGCTTTATCCCCTGAATCTTGAACACCAATAAATGCAAATTCATCACAATAAACAATTGCAGGAGAAATACCACGAGGAGCTTTAATAGTTGATGGGCGTACGTGAATTTCTGAACCATTATCAAATACCATTTTTGATTTATTATCTTCTATTAAACCTCTTTTAAGAAAATCTGGGCAATTTTCATAAACACCTTTTATTTTACCAAGATTTTCAGATGCTGCACGTAAATCTTGTGCAGTTACTAATATAATTGCGTGAGGATGAGTCATTGCGTACCATAATAAATAAATTGCTGTTGTAATCGTTTTACCATTCTGTCTGGAAAATAAAGATATAAGAGAATGATAGTTATGCATATTAAACATCATTTCACGCTGATAATCAAATGGTATATATTGTTCCAAACCATTTCTATTAACCCAACAACAATGTTCTGCAAAAAATAATGCTCCATTTATAGGGTCATAAACTTTTTTATAAATCATTTTTTGAGTATCTGTTAATTTTTTAAAAGATTTGGTTTTTTTAATAACACCAGTACCTTGTGGTAAAATAATTTTCATATATTCTCCTTATAAAATTATTTATAATTAGCATATTTATAAAATATCTTGTTTTAAGTTTTATAATAAATATTCTTATAAAACATAGCATATAAGGTCAATTATGAAATATACATCACTTAAAAACGATATTGTGAATATTTTACATAGTTCTGATTATGACCTGATTTTAAAATTTTATGATGAAGATGGTCGTAATACTCTTGATACCGAGAAATCTGAATGGTGTTATATAAGTAACTATAACATTATGGTTAAATTTATGAATGATGAAAACTCTGTTATACAATTATGGAAAGATAAAAATACATTAGATGAAAATATGAAACATATTATTCAAAGAATTAGAGAATTATCAGGATTAAATGGAGTTCAAGTACAAATACGTATTTACGATGATTTAAATCAAAGAAAAATTTATAATTTAATTAAACGTGATATTATAAAACAAAAAGAAAGTGAAGAAATGGATGAATCAGTAACTAATAATAATCATATAATAGTTGAAACCTTATACAATATTGTTAATACCGCCCGAGAAACCAAAAGACCATCTGATTTTTATATTTCAGAAACTATGCAATTAGAAAATACTCGTAAAATTTTTTCTGAAATTATTAAAGAAATCTCTTGTTTAAATTCTTTTAAAAATATTAATATTACAGAAAAATTTAGTCCACTAATGTCATTAGATAATCTTGATGATATTAAACAATTTACTGAATCATTAAATATTGATTCAAACATTTTATTAGAAAATATTAACAATATTAAAAATATTACATCTTTTGTTAAAAAAGAATATTTAAATAATGGTGATTTTATTGTTTCAAAACCAAGAACATTGTTTGTTTTAGAAAATGTTAAAGTTTATACAGCTAAAGAAAAAAATAATAGAGAAAATTTAATTAATGCATATAATCAATTACTATCATTAACTAAAAACGCAACAAAAGGTACAGATATTATTCGTGAAATTAAAAATAATAATATCTGTGAAACTTTTAATGTAACACGAAAAGAATTGATTGATTTATGGTTATCCAGAACTAATAATATGAAAATTGAAGCTAAAAAAGCATATGTTGTTGAAAATTATAAAGGAGAAAAAGTAATTTTCAATGAAGCAATGAGAAATGGAATTAAAGCATTAGCTCAATATATTAATAATGGTGGTTTAAGAGATGATAATATTTGTAAAAATATTATGTTAGAAACTGTTAAATATAATCAAATTGCTGACTTTATTAAAACTTATCAAGATAATTATAAAATTAGAAAATTTTTACCAAAATTTAAAAACATTTTTACTGAAAATGCAAATAAATTAAATTCTGCATATTTTAATTTTAATAAAGAACTTTTTGAATCAGTTGATGAAGAAATTGATTATTCAGTTCAATATAAAAAACTTTGTAATGAAATGGGTGTAGACCATCCTGCTATTAAATATCTTGCAATTGAAAATGCAAAAAAAGATATTGCTGAATTAAATAAAGGATTAGCACAAAGAGATTTTAATGGTGAAACCTATGAATTCTGTGTTTCACCAACTTCAAGAGATGATTTTAAAGAATACTATAAGATCATCCAATCAGGAAAAGAATATATGGTGAATAATCTTTTATCTGAAACATTAAGTGAAAGTCAAAGAAGAATTATGGATGATTTATTTATTAAATTATCTTCTGTAGAAAATGATCAAGAAACTGAACAAATGCTCATGGAATATACAGACTATCGTAATTACTTAGACTATGATATTAAAATCAAATATGCAAGTGGAGACTTTGCTTATTTTTCAAAAGTCAATAAAGAAAAATCTGGTGGGGAAACACAAACACCATTCTATGTTATTATGGCAGCAAGTTTTGAACAAGTTATCCGTAACCGAAATCAAAATGAAGATTTTGGTTGTGTCGTTATTTTTGATGAAGCATTCAATAATATGGATGAACAAAGAATTCAAGAAATGATCAAGTTCTATAATGAACGTGAAATCCAAACGTTTATTGCAGTACCACCTTCAAGAGCAAGTACAATTATTCCTTATGTTAATACAAGATTGCTTGTTATTAAACAAAATCAACATTCCTTTGTCGAAGGGTTTAGAGATGAAGAATTATAGAGAAGATATTTTAAATAACTTTATTGAACGTTATGAAAAGAGTAGTTATTACAAAGGGAAATCTTTAAAACCACAAAAAAGTTCTATTGTTTTACATGAACGTTATCCTCAATATGGACAGAGTCGATGTCCAGAAGTTCTGGAAAAGATTGAAGATGTTGTTCTTCAATTAGAAAAAGAAGATCTTATTCAATTTGCAAAGGGAAGCATAGAAGGAAACAGAAAACTTATTTTTGTTCCAACAGAAGAACGTGTTTCAAAGATTTATCAAGAATTAGATAGAACACCGCTTAAAGAAAAAAGAAATCAGTATTTAAATTGTTTAAAAATGTATGAGTTAGATTCTTTTTTTAAAGATTTTCAAATAGCAATGGAAGAAAAAGTTTTCAACTATGAAATTGTGTCACCTTATTTAAAAGTCTATGATCAAGAAGATTTAAAGAATGTTATGAAAATACTGCAGGGAATGAAAAATCAAAAAGAAGAAATTTCTTTTAGAAAGTTTTCTGAAAAAGTATTGGGTGATACCAAGAAGTTAGAAAAATATAAAAATAAAATTTATCATATTATTAAAGATTTTTATGATGATTCTATTGAAAATATAGATGATGCTTTTGAACTATTTTATATACGTAAAAATCCAGCCTATGTTTATTTAAAAGGAAGTGCGATTTTACAAATCAATGAACAAATTATTGATTTAAATGAAATGAATCATTATTTTGTTTTACCAAGTAGTTGTATTAAAGATTTAAAAATAAAACGAATGGATGCAAGACAGGTAATGACGGTTGAAAATTTAACATCATTTCATGATATATCTTTAAAAGACACTTTCTTTATTTTTACAAATGGTTTTCATAATCATGTTATAGAAGCATTTTTAGAGTGTGTTTATGATTTTTTAGGAGAAAGAGTTTCTTATCTTCATTTTGGCGATATTGATGCAGGGGGTTTCCATATTTATGAATCTTTAATAAAGAAAACGCAAATTCCTTTTCAAACATATAAAATGAACGTTAATATGTTGAAAAAGTATAAAGCTTATACAAAACCTTTAACTGACAATGATCGTAAGAGATTACTTTCATTTAAGGATAGACATCAAGAAGTTATTGATTATATGTTAAAACATAATGTTAAATTAGAACAAGAAATCATAGGAGAAGAAGATGAAAGAAAAAACACTTACACGTATTAGAAAATTTACAGAGGATCGTAATTGGGATCAATTTCATTCGCCTGCAAATCTTGCAAAATCTATTTCTATTGAAGCAAGCGAACTTTTAGAATGTTTTCAATGGGACGAAGAAAACTTTGATTTACAACATGTTAAAGAAGAGTTAGCAGATGTCATTATTTATAGCCAAGATTTGTTAGATAAACTTAATTTAGATGTTGATGAAATTGTTGATATGAAAATGGCAATGAATGAAAAGAAATATCCTGTTGAAAAGTGCAAAAGTAAATAAATATGTAACAAAGAAAAACGGATGTAATTCCGTTTTTTTTTCGATATAAGGAATGAATTTGCATAAAAGCTGAATTCAGTATATAATTTTACAGTCACTAAGGAGGAATTTTATAATGGGAGACGCTATCAAACTTATCGGGATAGTTATTGTTATCATTGGTTTTGCCTTAAAATTTGATACATTAGCTACTGTAGTTGTTGCAGGTATCGTTACTGGTTTAGTTGGTGGAATGTCTATTATGGATATTTTATCAACACTTGGAGCTGCTTTCCTTACAAACCGTACTGCAACATTATTTATTTTAACATTACCAGTTATTGGTATATGTGAACGTATGGGACTTCGTGATAAAGCTGTTGATTTTATCAGAGGCATCAAGAGTGCAACAACAGGTCGTTTATTATCAATTTGGCAAGTCATTCGTACAATTGCTTCAGCATTTTCATTACGTATTGGAGGACATCCACAATTTATCCGTCCTTTAATCAACCCAATGGCACAAGCATGTGCGATTGCTAAATATGGAGAAATTGATGAAAAAACTGAAGATGAAATTAAGGGGCTGGCAGCAGGAACAGAAAACTATGGGAATTTCTTTGCTCAAAACTGTTTCATGGGTTCATCAGGAACTTTATTAATTGTTTCGACTTTAAATGAAATCTTCAAATCACACAATATTGCTCAAGAAGTAACTGCTAATCAAATTGCTTTAAATTCAATTCCAATCGCTGTTATTTCAGTTATTGTGGGTATTGGTTATGCTTTATGGTATGATCGTAAATTAAAGAAACGTTTTAGTAAAAAGCAAGGAGGAGAAAAATAGTATGTTAGAAATAGATTGGAATACAAGTACAATTTTAGCAGAAGTTTTCTATTGTATTATTGGACTTATTTTTGCTTTTACGGGTGTCAGTGCCTTAAAAAATAAAGAAGTTGAAAAACGAACAACAACAGCAATCTTTTGGTTTATTTTAGCTATTACCTTCATTGTTGGACCTTATATACCTACATGGATCACAGGGGCATGTATTATTGTTTTAGCTATCTTAACTGCTACTGGTTTAGTACAACCAGCAGCAATGAATATTCCTACTGCTAAAGAAACAAGAGAAAACGCAGATAAATATGGATATAAATCATTTATTCCACCTGTTGTTTTAGCTTTATCAGCAGTTGTTGTTGCAACATTCTTTACAAATTTAGGAGCAAACAATGCCATTGGTATTAGTGCTCTTGTTGGTTTAATTGTTGCTTACTTTATTTTCAAACCTAAATTTTCTTTACCATTTAAGGATGGTATTCGTTTAACAGATAACGTAGGAACAACAGGTATCCTACCACAAGTTTTAGCAGCTTTAGGTTCATTATTTACAGCTGCAGGAGTAGGTGCTGTTATTGCTGCAGGAGTAGGCGCTATTATTCCTGAAGGGAATCATTTTATTGCCGTTGCTGTTTATTGTATTGGTATGGCTTTATTTACAATGATTATGGGTAATGGTTTTGCTGCCTTTGCAGTTATTACCGTGGGTATTGGTTATCCATTCTTAATCGCTCAAGGTGCTAATCCAGTTGTTGTTGGTGCTTTAGGTTTAACTGCAGGATATTGTGGTACATTAATGACACCAATGGCTGCAAACTTCAATATTATGCCAGCGGCTTTATTGGAAACGAAGAGTAAATATGCTATAATAATTTCACAATTACCAGTTGCGTTAATTATGTTAGCAATACACATTGTTTTAATGTATGTATTAGCTTTCTAGGAGGAAATGAAATGAAATTATTATTAACTGCATTTGATCCTTTTGGAGGAGAAAAAATCAATCCAGCTTTAGAAGCTGTCAAACGTGTTCAAGACAAAATTGGTGATCTTGAAATCGTTAAATTAGAAGTACCAACTGTTTTCTATAAATCAATTGATACAGTTACAAATGCTATTGAAAAAGAACATCCTGATGTTGTTTTATGTATTGGACAAGCAGGTGGAAGATTTGACTTAACACCAGAAAGAGTTGCTATCAATATTAATGATGCACGTATTCCTGATAATGAAGGAAATCAACCATTAAATGGACCTATCTTTGAAGATGGAGAAAATGCTTATTTTTCATCTTTACCAATCAAAGCAATGGTTGCTGAAATTAGAAAAGCAGATATTCCTGCAAGTGTTTCTAATTCAGCAGGAACTTATGTATGTAACCATTTAATGTATGGTGTTCTTTATACAATTGCTAAAAAATATCCATCAATGTGTGGAGGATTTATGCATGTACCATTTATTACAAGCCAAGTTGTTAATCGACCAACGAATGCACCAAGTTTATCACTTGATACAATTGTTAAAGGAATTGAAGCTGCTTGTAAAGCAATTGCTGAAAATCCAAAAGATATTGTTGCTGTTGAAGGGCATACACATTAGTTATCAAAAACTAGGGTTAGAAATAATTCTAGTTTTTTTATTTTGTCTGAAATATTTTGTTGAAATTTGAAAGATAATCTATTAAATTATTTATAGGGTTGTTCTCATTTGAAAATAACGGAGGGCCTATGTTAGATTCATATCAAAGAAAAATAGATTATATGCGTATTTCCATTACAGATCGTTGTCATTTTCAATGTGCTTATTGTAAAAGTGATCATTCACGAAAATTAAAACATCAAGATATTTTATCTTATGAACAATTACTACTCATTGTTGATCAAGCTATCCAATTAGGAATTAATAAATTTAAAATTACAGGTGGGGAACCAACAATTAGAAAAGATTATCTTTTCTTTATTAAAGAATTAAAGAAAAGAGAGGTCGAAGTAACTTTAACGACGAATGGTTCTTTATTTACTAAAAAAGATTTAGATTGTTTAAAAGAAATAGGAATAGATGGTATTAATTTTTCAATAGATACATTAGATTTAAGAGAATATTTTTTATTGACGAGACAAGATTGTTTAGAAACAGTTTTAGATAATTTGTTTTATGCTTGTCAACTTAAAATTCCTGTAAAAATAAATTGTGTGCTGGATGATACCTTTCATTTAAAGCGTTTGAATGATCTATTGGAATTGATTAAAGATAAAAAAATAGCAGTACGTTTTATTGAACTCATGCCTTTAAATAGAGAACAACGAAATCAAAAAATAAGAGATGTTATAAAGTATTTAAAGGAATATCCAATTCAAGAATGTCTAGATAAATTAGGAAATGGCCCAGCGCATTATTATACAATAGAAGGTTATGCTGGTTATATTGGTTTTATTGAAGCATTACATTATAAGTTTTGTCATCAATGTAATCGTCTTCGTTTAACAAGTACAGGAAAGATCAAGCCCTGTTTGTTTTATGAAGAAATGTATGATTTGAAGCCGTATCTTAATAATGAAAAACAATTACGTTTGCATCTTGAAAAAGCAATTGAATTAAAACCAAAAGAACATCATTTTGAAGAAGACATTTCTTATACAAGAATGAATGAAATAGGAGGATAATATGGATTTTACACACTTTGATGAAAATGGAAATGCTATTATGATAGATGTATCTTCAAAAGACACCACTCAAAGAAGTGCTCTTGCTTCTGGTGAAATTTATGTTGGTAAAGAAATACTTGAGAAAATTGAAAATCATCAAATGAAAAAAGGTGATGTTCTTTCAGTGGCAAGAATTGCTGGAATTATGGCAGTAAAGAAAACCAGTGATATTATTCCTTTATGTCATCCTTTACTTTTAAGCAAGATTACAGTGGAATTTAATATCAATCATGAAAAAGAAGTGATTGAAACTTATTGTGAAGTTACATGTCTAGGAAAAACTGGGGTTGAAATGGAAGCACTTCATGGCGTGAGTGCAACTTTGCTTACGATTTATGATATGTCAAAGGCTGTTAGTAAAGAAATGGAAATTAAAAATATTCATTTAGTTAGTAAAAGTGGTGGAAAGAGTGGTGATTTTAAGTGGCAGGAAAAGTAAAAGCAATTTGTTTAAGTAAAAAAAAAGGTACAGCAAAAATACCTGTTGAAAAAATCGAAGTTATTGAAAATTATGGCTTTAAAAATGATGCACATGCTGGTTCTTGGCATCGTCAGGTTTCCTTGTTATCTTATGAAACAAGAGAAGCGTTTAAACAAATGGTTTCTACTGTTGAAGATGGTTCCTTTGGTGAAAATTTACTTATTTCAGGAATTGATTTTAATGAAATTGAAATAGGAACCTGTCTTAAAATTGGTGATGTTATCCTTGAAATTACTCAACTAGGAAAAAGCTGCCATGATCACTGTGCCATTTACCATCAAGTAGGAAAATGTATTATGCCCACAAATGGCTTATTTTCACGTGTTTTAAAAGGAGGAACAATTCAGTTGAATGACTCAGTTGAAGTTTTAAAAGAAAGAGATAAACGTTTACGTGTGGCGATTTTAACACTTTCTGATAAAGGTAGTCAGGGTTTAAGAGAAGATTTAAGTGGGTCTTACATTCAAGATTATTTTAAAAAAAGAGGCTATTATGTCACTTCTTATGAAATCTTACCTGACGAACAAGTTTTAATTGAACAAGCATTGATTAATTTATCAGATCGTTGTCGTAATGATTTGATTATTACTACTGGTGGGACAGGGTTAAGTATGCGGGATGTCACACCAGAAGCCACACTAAAAGTAGCAACACGAAATGTACCAGGTATCAGCGAAGCAATTCGCTATGAGTCAATGAAATATACCAATCGTGCCATGCTTTCAAGAGGGGTATCTGTTTTAAGAAACAAAACGTTGATTATTAATTTGCCAGGAAGTTTAAAAGCTGTTAAAGAAAGTTTAGATATTATTATTGATCCTTTAAAACATGGTTTAGAAATTTTAAAAGGAGAGGCACATAATTGTGCTCGAAAAGATGGTTGATTTATCACCTCTTTATATTTCTTTAAAAACAGCAATTATTACAATTATCATTACTTTCTTTTTAGGTTTATTTCTTGCAAAATGGACGTTGAATAGAAAACATGATTTAACGAAAATTATTTTAGACGGTATTTTTACCATGCCTCTTGTTTTACCACCAACAGTTATGGGATTTTTCTTACTAATGATCTTTGGGGTTAATCAACCTATTGGAAAACTTTTTCTTCATGTTTTTCATTATAAAATTGCTTTTAGTTTTTCAGCAACAGTTATTGCTGCTGTCGTGATTTCTTTTCCTTTAATGTATCGTAGTGCCAAAGCGGCCATGGAACAAATAGATCATGATTTAATTGACGCAGGAAGAACACTGGGAATGTCAGAAAAACGCATTTTCTTTACAGTCATTTTACCTGAAGCTATGCCAGGAATTATTAGTGGGGGTGTTCTATCTTTTGCAAGAGGTTTAGGGGAATTTGGAGCAACGGCTATGCTTGCAGGAAATATAGTTGGAAAAACAAGAACTTTACCTTTAGCGGTCTATAGTGAAGTCATGTCAGGAAATTACGATAATGCAGGTGTTTATGTTTTTATTATCGTTGTTATTTGTTTGATAGCTGTTGTTGGTGTCAATGTTTATCAATACTCTATTAAGAAAAAAAGGAGTTTTTAGATGAAATTAGAAGTTGTAATCTTTAAAAAATTGTCAGAATACGATTTAGATGTCTGTTTTGAAAGTCATGAAGACCGCCTTGGTTTAATGGGACCAAGTGGAAGTGGAAAAAGTATGGTTTTAAAATGTATTGCTGGAATTATGACACCGGATGCAGGACGTATTGTTTTAGATGATGAAGTTTTATTTGACAGTGATTTAAAAATTAATATTTCCCCACAAAAAAGAAAAATAGGATACATGTTTCAAAATTACGCATTATTTGATCATATGAATGTTTATCAAAACATTGCTGCTCCTTTAAAAGCGCATCATGAAGATAAACAAGTGATTAAAGAAAAAGTTCAACAAATCATGAAAGACTTTCAAATAGATGATTTACAAAAAAGATATCCTCGTCAGCTTTCAGGAGGACAAAAACAACGCGTTGCTTTAGCGCGGTTACTTGTTTATGATACAAATCTTGTTTTATTAGATGAACCCTTTAGTGCCTTAGATGAATCATTAAAGGAAATACTTTTAAATGAAACAAAGAAAAAATTAATTGAATATCAAAAGAAATGTCTGTTTGTAACACATAGTCTAAAGGAAATGGAAATGATGTGTGATAATAAATTAAAAATAAAAAGAGGGAGATTGGAATAATGAAAAAGTTATTAAGTTTAATGTGTAGCTTATTAATGATTGTTACTTTATGTGGTTGTTCATCAACTCAAGATCAACAAGAAGAAGCAACATTGACCCTTGCTGCTGCGGCAAGTTTGGAAAATACGTTTGAAGACAAACTTATTCCTGAATTTGAAAAAGAAAATCCAAATATCAAAGTTCAAGGTGTTTATGATTCAAGTGGTAAATTACAAATTCAAATTGAACAAGGATTAAAGGCAGATGTTTTCTTTTCTGCAGCAACAAAACAAATGGATGCTCTTGTTGATGAAAAATACATCAATAAAAAGGATGTTGTTGATTTATTAGAAAATAAACTTGTTTTAATTACTGGTAAACAAACAACAACAGAAGTAAAAGATTTTGTTAATATCGCAAAAGCAGAAACAATTGCGATTGGAGATCCTGAAGTTGTACCTGCTGGTCAATATGCAAAAATGGCATTAACTCATTTAGGGCTCTATGATGCTTTAAGTTCAAAATATAGTTTAGGGGGAAATGTCACTGAAGTATTAAACTGGGTTGCTTCGTCTTCAAGTGAAGTAGGTATTGCTTATTCAACAGATGCTAAAAGCAGTAAAGATGTAAAAGTCCTTGCAACGTGTGAAAATAGTTTATTAGATGAACCTGTTATTTACCCAGTTGCAAAACTTGCAAAAACAAAACATAGTGATGAAACTGAAAAATTCATAAAATTCATTCAAAAGAAATCTTCTTTAAAACAATTTGAAAATTACGGATTTACTGTTAATAAATAACATGAAAGAAATTAAAACAGAAGATGCCATAGGTAGTGTTCTCTGCCATGATATCACAGAAATTGTAAAAGACCAAAGAAAAGGGCCTCGTTTTAAGAAGGGTCATATTATTAAAGAAGAAGATATTGAAGTATTATTGAATTTAGGGAAAGAACATCTTTATGTTTTTGAAAAAGATGAAACAATGATACATGAAAATGATGCAGCAGAAATATTATGTAATCTTTGTTTCAACGAATATATGAAAAAAAGCGCTATTAGTGAAGGAAAGATTGAACTTACAAGTACAATTGATGGATTGTTTAAAGTAAATCGAGAAGAACTTTTTAAGGTCAATTCATTTGGAAAAATGATGATTGCGACAAGACAAGGAAATGTACCTGTAAAAAAAGGAGATAAACTTGCAGGTATGCGTATTATTCCACTCGTTATTGAAAAAGAAAAGATGCAACAAATCCAAGAAAAAATTCAAAAACCTATTTTAAAAATTATGCCTTATCAAATAAAAACAGCAGGAATTATTACTACAGGTTCAGAGGTTTATAAAGGGAGAATTAAAGATACATTTACGCCAGTCATCGTAGAAAAATTAAAAGAATACGGGGTAGAAGTTACTTACCATAGTTTATCATTAGATGACCATGAAATGACAACCAGTAAAATCAATGAAGCTTTAAAACAAGGAGTGGATCTTGTTTTATGCACAGGAGGAATGTCTGTTGATCCTGATGATAAAACACCACTGGCGATAAAAAACACAGGTGCAAAAATAATAAGCTATGGTGCACCTGTTCTTCCTGGAGCAATGTTTTTATTAAGTTATAAAGGTGATGTGCCAATTGTTGGATTACCAGGATGTGTCATGTATTCACGTCGAACAATCTTTGATGTTGTTTTACCAAGACTTCTTGCTAAAGATTTAATTACCAGTGACGAACTTGCTTTGCTTGGTGAAGGAGGACTTTGTTTAAATTGTCCTGTTTGTACTTTTCCAAATTGTGGACTTTCGAAAGGATAAAAATGACTTATAAAAATCCACAGAAATTTGATTTAAAGATTCGTCTTTATAACCAAGAAAAAAGTTTTGGTAAAGGCGTTTATGAACTGATGAAAAAAACGCAAAGTTTTGGTTCTTTATCAGGAGCTTACAAAGCTATGAAAATGTCAAATTCAAAGGCATGGAAAATTTTAAAAAGAGCGGAAGAGGATTTAGACATGCCTCTTGTTGAACGTATTAGTGGTGGTAAAGATGGTGGTGGTAGTAAACTTACTCAAGAAGGCGAAGAATTGTTAGAAAAGTATGAAAAATTTATTCAAGAAATGAATGAATATGCAGGTGTTCGGTTTAAGGAGATTTTTGAAGATGAATAAACAGGAATATTTAATTATTACTTTTCATTCATTAGATGATGCAATGGATTTAGACGCTAAACAAACAGCTTCTATGAAAGGACGTTTAATTCCTAAACCATCTGTTATTGATGCAGGATGTGGCATGTGTTTTTCTTGTCAAAATAAAGAAATGGAAAAGTGGAAGATTTTTCTTGAAGAAAATCAAATTCATTATGAAAAAATAGTAAAGGTTGTGTTTTAAATGAAAGAAAAGCTTTATTGTAAAAGTGGTGGCTGTAGTGCTAAATTAGGCGCTAAAAAATTAACTCATATTTTAGAAAAAATCGATAAATATCCCAATTCTAATTTACTTGTTGGCTTTGATAGTCATGACGATGCCTCTGTTTATCAAATAAATGAACATCAAGCCATTGTTTCAACACTTGATTTCTTTCCACCAATGGTAGAAGATCCTTATTTATTTGGACAAATTGCAGCAACGAATGCTTTAAGTGATGTTTATGCTATGGGTGGAACTCCTTTGACAGCTTTAAATATTGTTTGTTTTAACGATCAAGATGATTTAAATATTTTAGGAAAAATCATTGAAGGTGGAAATGATAAACTCAAAGAAGCTAAAGTTGTTTTATCAGGTGGTCATTCCATCAAAGATGAATCAACAAAATATGGCTTAAGTGTTACTGGAATAGTAGATCCAAGTAAAATGATTCAAAATAATGGAGTACAAGTGGGAGATACATTAATTCTTACTAAAAAATTAGGAGTAGGATTGACATTAAATGCTTATCGTTTAAATGATGCACGTCAAGAAATACTTGACGAGGTTTTTAAGAGCATGACAACACTTAATAAATATGCATTCGATGTTTTAAATAAATATACACTTCATGCTTTAACGGATGTCACTGGTTTTGGTTTACTTGTTCATTTAGATGAAATGCTAGAAGTTGATGAAAACTGTTATGAAGTACAAGCTCTAATAGATCAAGTACAAAATCAACATGATATAGAAGAAATCAAGGTCAAAAAATTATCACAAGAAGCTTTTCATCAAAAAAATAAAACTTCTCAAATTATTTATGTTATCTTCTTACATCTTATACGTTTTATATCATCTTCAATCATTAGTTCAGTCATTGATGTTTTATTGGCTTGGATTTTACTTGATGTTTTAAAACTTTGGATGACGAGTGACTTTTGGCGTATTGCTTTATCGAGTTTGATTGCGCGTATCCTTTCTACAATCGTCAATTATGTTATTAATAAAAAATATGTTTTTAAAGGAAAGAACAATAGTAAACAAACGGCAAGACGTTTTCTGATTTTGACAATTGTCATTACAATTTTATCAACGCTTTTTGTTTACGCTGCTTCAAGTTTACATATTATGTCAGAAAAGCTTGCAAAACCAATAGGAGATCTTCTTTTATTTTTATTAAGTTATAGTGCACAAACAAAGTGGGTATTTCATAAAGAGTAAGAGGATAAAATCAATTATTTATCCTATTTAAAAAAATATTTTAAATAAAAAATGTTGATAAAATCAAAGAAAATTAAAAAAATAAATAAATTTGAACTTCAAAGTATTTACATTTTAATTTCTTCGTGTATAATACAAACCGTATTCAAGGAGGAAAGTAGAATGGATTTTGAAAAAGTAAAAGAAATCATTGTGGATTCATTAAGCTGTGATGAAAGTCAAGTAACAATGGAAGCAAGTTTAAAAGATGATTTAGAAGCAGATTCTTTAGATGCAGTTGAATTAATTATGCAAATTGAAGAAGAATTTGAAGTAGAAATTCCAGATGAAGTTGCTTCTAACATGAAAACTGTTAAAGATATCGTAGATTATATTGAAGCAAACAAATAGTAAAGGATGTCGCTGAGGCGACTATATATTTTATAATAAGCTTTGAATTTCAAAGCTTATTATTTTAATATATACTTTGAACTTCAAATAAAGGAGAATAACTATGAAATTAGATTTCATTAAACAAATTATGAGTGAATTTGATCAATCAAATGTCACAAAGATGAAAGTAGAAATAGATGATTTAAAAATAGAATTAGAAAAAGAAAGCGAAAAGGTTGAATATGTAAAACCGGTAGAAAAAGAAAAAGAAGTTATTGAAGATAAACAAATAAAACAAGAACAAGCTACTGGTACAGCAGTAAAATCACCTATCGTCGGGGTTTTCTATAGTGCAAGTTCACCAGAGAGTGAGCCTTATGTAACAGTAGGGAAGAACGTAAAAAAAGGTGATATTGTATGTATTATTGAAGCGATGAAAGTGATGAATGAAATAAAGGCACCATGTGATGGAACGGTTACATCAATTCTTGTGGAAAATGAAGCGCTTGTGGAATATGATCAAGCTCTTATGGTGATTGAATAAGATGTTCAAGAAGATCTTGATTGCCAATCGTGGTGAAATCGCGGTGCGCATTATTCGTTGTTGTAAAGAAATGGGAATTGAAGCCGTCGCTGTGTATTCTACAGCGGATGCCACTTCTTTACATGTACAACTTGCTGATGAAGCTTATTGTATTGGTCCTGCAAAAAGCAGTGAAAGTTATTTAAATATGGAAAATATTTTATCTGTTGCAACGCTTGCAGGTTGTGATGCGATTCATCCAGGTTTTGGTTATTTATCAGAAAATTCAACCTTTGCTAGATTAGTAGAAAAATGTGGAATGACTTTTATTGGTCCAAGTGGAGATGTTATTGACCAAATGGGAAATAAAAGTGTGGCTCGACAAATGATGATTGAAGCGGGAGTTCCGGTTGTTCCAGGAAGTAATGGCAGTATTACTTCGCTTGAAGAAGGAAAAGAATTAGCAAACAAAATAGGATATCCTGTTTTAATTAAAGCTTCTGCCGGTGGTGGTGGAAGAGGTATGCGTAAATGTTTTAAAGAAGAAGATTTTGAAGATGCTTATAAAACAGCTAAGGCGGAAGCTAAAGCTTGTTTTGGTGATGATGATATGTATATGGAAAAGTTGATTTTAAATCCTAAGCATATTGAATTTCAAATCTTGGCAGACAATTTTGGAAATGTGATTCATTTAGGAGAAAGAGATTGTTCGATTCAACGTAGAAATCAAAAGATGATGGAAGAATCACCAAGTAAAGCATTGAGTCAAGAATTACGTGAACAAATGGGAAAAGATGCCATTAAAGCGGCTAAACAAGTAAATTATCGTAATGCAGGAACAATTGAATTTGTTTTAGCACCGGATGGAAAATATTATTTTATAGAAATGAATACGCGAATTCAAGTTGAACACCCTGTAACAGAAATGGTAACGGGGGTGGATTTGATTCGTGAACAAATTCGTATTGCCGCTAATTTAAAGTTGAATTATAAACAAAGTGATATTTGTTTAAATGGGCATGCCATTGAATGTCGAATCAATGCAGAAAATCCTAAAGAAAACTTTAGACCCTCTCCAGGAATCGTTAATAGTTTACATTTACCTGGTGGTTTTGGCGTACGTATTGATACAACTCTTTATCAAGGTTATCAAGTTTCATCACATTATGATTCCATGATTGCGAAAGTCATTGTTCATGGGAAAAATCGTATCGAAGCCATTCGTAAAATGCGAAGAGTATTAAGTGAATTGGTGATTGATGGCATTGATACCAATCAAGAATTACAGTATTTTATTTTACATGAAAATGATTATGTTAAAGGGGAGTTTGATACAAGTTTTATTGAAAATCATTTAGATGAGTTGGTGAATGAATCATGATGGAACAGTTATTTAAGGAAAGAAAAGAAAAACTTTATTTATTTAAATCTCTTCGTAAAAAAAGACAACAAAAAAGAAAAGAAGTTCCTGAAGGACTTTATAGTAAATGTCCTGATTGTAAAGAACTTATTTTAACAAGTCATTTGAAAAAGAACTTATCTGTTTGTCCTAATTGTGGAAGTCATTTAAAGTTAAGTGCTTATGAAAGACTAGAGATGCTTTATGATCAAGGGAAATATAAAGAACTTTACAAAACAAATATTAAAGTCAATCCTCTTGATTTTCCAGGTTATGATGAAAAAATCGATTTTCTTCAAAAGAAAACCGGACTCAATGAAGCTGTTGTGGTCGCTAGTGGCAAAATCAATGAAACAAAAGTCATTACTTGTGTCATGGATTCACGTTTTTTAATGGGAAGTATGTCATCGGTTGTAGGTGATAAAATCACGAAAGCCATTGAACATGCGACAAAAAGAAAATATCCACTTATTATCTTTACCGCTTCTGGTGGCGCTCGTATGCAAGAAGGAATTTATTCTTTAATGCAAATGACAAAAACCTCAGCGGCTTTAGCACGTCATCATGAAGCAGGATTACTTTATATTTCCTATATTACTCATCCAACGACTGGAGGAGTTACGGCATCTTTTGCAAGTCTTGGTGACATTATTATTGGTGAACCGAATGCTTTAATGGGCTTTGCGGGAAGACGTGTTATTGAAAGCACACTTAAACAAAAATTACCGGAAAACTTTCAAAGAACGGAATTTATGGAAGAACAAGGCTTTATAGATTTAATTGTTAGAAGGCAAGAAATGCGTTCAACCATTATCCGTCTTTTAAAAATGCATGGAAAGGGGGCTTAGTGATGTCTTTGAATCAAGTAGAATTAGAAATTGAAAACCTACAAAAAGAATTAATGGAATGTTCAAATAATAGAAAAATAGAAATTGAAAAAGAAATAAAGAAATTTGAAAATGTGGTAGATTCTTATGTTAGTGAAGAGAAGCCTGTTAAAGAAACAATAGATTAACGAAAAGCTCCTTATTATAGGGAGCTTTTTCTTATTTTGAAAAATTTAATTTTCACTATTGCGTTAGAGTTTACTTCAGGTGTTATACTCTCTTTCAGATGGATATTAAAGTTAAGAATAGGTGATACTTTCTTTGTAGAGGGTTCAAAGTAAAATAGGATAAGACAGGGATGTAAATCATTGTTTATTAACTAAATCCTTCGAGATTGAGGAAAACATAAAGGAGGAAATTAAATGGAGTTAAATATTTTAAATCGTATAAATTCGCCAAAAGATTTAAAGGCGCTTAATCAGGAAGACTTACCATTATTAGCGGATGAAATTAGACAAGTTATTATAGAAAAGGTGAGTCAAACAGGCGGGCATTTTGGTCCGAATCTAGGAATGGTAGAGGCAACGATTGCAATGCATTATGTTTTTAATTCACCTGTGGATAAAATTGTATATGATGTCTCACATCAATGTTACCCACATAAAATTTTAACAGGAAGAAAACATGGATTTATTGATCCTGAGCAATTTGCATCAATTACAGGATATAGCTCACCTAAAGAAAGTGAACATGATTTCTTTACAGTAGGTCATACCTCGACTTCTATTAGTTTGGTGTGCGGTCTTGCCAAAGCGCGCGATGTTAAAGGTGAAAAAGAAAATATTATTGCAGTTATTGGAGATGGTTCGTTAAGTGGTGGTGAAGCCTATGAAGGTTTAAATAATGCTGCTGCCTCAGGTAAAAATATGATTATCTTAGTAAATGATAATGATATGTCGATTGCTGTCAACCATGGTGGTTTATATAAAAACTTAGCTGAACTTCGTCAATCGAATGGAACCTGTGAAAATAACTTCTTTAAATCACTTGGATTTGATTATCGCTTTGTTCCAAATGGTCATGATATTGATGCTTTAATTAATGTATTCTCAGAAGTAAAAGATACCGAGAAACCTGTTGTCATTCATATGTATACGGTCAAAGGAAAAGGATATAAACCATCAGAATCAAATAAAGAAGGTTTCCATTATGTAGGACCGTTTAATTTAGAGACGGGGAAACAACTTTACAGTTTCAATGGTGAAAACTATGGTCAAATTATAGATAATTTCTTATGTGAGAAAGCTAAAACAGATGAAAAAGTCATTGCGATTACAGCTGGAACACCAGGGGTTGTAGGATTAAATAAGTTTAGATATGAATTCCCTGAACAATTTATGGATGTTGGAATTGCAGAAGAACATGCCGTTGCGCTAGCATCAGGATTAGCCTCTCAAGGTGCAAAACCTGTTCTTGGTCTTTACAGCTCATTCATTCAACGAACATATGACCAATTGTCTCAAGATTTAGCCATCAATAATAATCCTGCGCTGATTTTAGTATTTGGTAGCGGAATTTCTTCGGCTGATGTTACTCATTTAGGTGTATTTGATATTGCGCTTGTCTCAAATATTCCAAATATCGTTTATCTAGCTCCTACGACTAAGGAAGAATATCTAGCCATGGTAGAATGGGGACTTGAACAAAATGAGCATCCGGTTGTGGTGCGAGTACCTGGAGGTCCTGTTATTTCGACAAAAGAAGAGGTTGCACCTAACTTCAGTCAACTAAATTGTTATCAAAAAATGAATGATGGAAGCAAGGTTGCTATTTTAGCATTAGGCTCATTTTATACATTAGGTCAAAACGTTCAAGAAAAGTTAAAATCTATAACAGGTATCGAGGCAACGTTAATCAATCCTCGTTTTGCTAGTGGAATTGACGAAGCTTTACTGACACAATTATTAGCTAATCATCAGATAATCGTGACACTAGAAGACGGTGTTCTTGATGGTGGATTTGGTGAAAAAATCTCAAGATTCTACGCGGATAAAGAGATGAAAGTTTTAAATTACGGTGCAACAAAAGAATTTACGGATCGTGAGGATATTAACCTATTATATGAACGATACCGCCTAAGAGAAGATTTGATTGTAGAAGATATCAAAAGACTGTTATAAAAGAAATTAGTATGTACGCTATAGGATAGACAATGTAAAAAGTCTATTCCATAGCGTACATTTTTTAGTTTTAAATACAGTAAAATAACGAGTTATTCTTGAATTTTTATACTTTCAACAATACGTTATATGGCAGTACTATTAAGATGATTCTAATATTTTATAAGGGGAGATTACTTTGGATCACAGATTGGACATGTATACTAGTATAGTTCCCAATCATCGTCAGCTCATCATTCAGGAAATGAAATACTATGCCTTCATTCATTACGGTATCAACACGTTTACGGATAAAGAATGGGGAAATGGCAGGGAGGAAGAAAGTTTATTTAATCCTAAAAATCAAGATACGGATCAGTGGTGTCGTGCGATTGCTGATGCGGGAATGAAAGGGATTATCTTAACTTGCAAGCACCATGATGGATTTTGTTTGTGGCCAACCCAAACAACAGAGTACTCAATTAAAAATAGTCCTTATAAAAACGGTGAGGGAGATGTCGTACAGGAGGTTGCGAATAGCTGTAAAAAATATGGACTTAAATTCGGGGTTTATCTTTCTCCGTGGGATAGAAATGCAGATTGTTATGGAACTCCTGAGTATAATGATTTTTATATCAAACAGTTAACAGAACTATTAACTAATTACGGTGAAATATTTATGCTTTGGTTAGATGGTGCATGTGGTGCCAAAGAAGATGGTAAGCCAGTTCAAAAATATGATTTTGAACGTATTTGGACTACAGCAATTGAATTACAACCTGATATTGTGATGTCAGGTTGTGCTCCTGATGTTCGTTGGATAGGGAATGAAAGTGGAAAAACTCGTGAAAGTGAATGGAATGTCGTTCCAAAATTTCAATATGAACAACAGAATTTTGTAGCAAATTGTCAGACAGACCATGATATGAAGAAATTTCAACAGCGTTGCCAAGATATTATGTTGCCTGATATGGGATCACGTGAATTCTTAAGTCATTTTGATGAATTTATGTGGTATCCTGCTGAGGTAGATGTTTCAATTCGTGAAGGATGGTTTTATCACTTAACGCAAAGTCCTAAGTCGCTTCATCATCTGATGAAAATCTATTATAATTCTGTCGGGAATAACTCGCTTATGCTATTGAACATTCCCCCTGATAAAAATGGTTTGCTTGATGAGAGGGATATTGAACGTTTGCGTGAAATGGGACAGTGGATAAAAAAAGAAGATGACTTAGTAATAGATAATGTGAAGATTGAACGTTCTACTGATGGCTTTAACATAAAAATGACCTTTGAAAAGCAGTCTGTTGACCGTATACGGATTTCAGAAGATACAACAAAATCTCAGCGAGTTGAGTGTTTTTTTATTTATTCCGATAAAAATAAAATATATGAGGGGACAATCATTGGTTTTTCAAAAATTGCAATTTTTGAGCCAATAGTTACGGATAATCTAATAATCAAAATCCTCGAATGCCGTAAAGAGCCATATATTGAAAAAATAGAGGTTGTTGCAACAGGTTCATACCGTGTTAAGTAAGTGAGTGGAGTGAAAATAATAAAAAGCTTAGATTACCTATGTGAGGTTTTCTAAGCTTTTTTGTCTTTATTTTAAGTATGCTTTTAAAATATCTCCGACCATTGAAACAACGCCTAGTGTCCCAAGACCGTTTTGAACATCTTCAACGACAACGGCTATTGATATTTTTGAGTTATCTAAGTCAGTTGCAACGAACCATCCGTTTTCACTTCCAGTTTCACCTTGAGATTGTTTGATTTCAGCTGTACCTGTTTTTCCAGCAAGTTTTACACCATCGATTTTAGCTAGATGACCGGTTCCATCACTATCTTCAACAGCTGCAGAAAAGACGTCTTGTAGAATCGTTAAATGATCAGTTGAAACAATAGATTCTTTTAAGATTGTAGGAGTTGTTGAGTCATTTAATACCAAGTTTGGATTCATGATATTTCCGTTATTTGATAGCATACTGTAAGCGAGTGCCATGTTTAAAGTTGTAACCATCACTTGTCCTTGTCCATAACCACTATCGGCAAGCAAGATATCGCTACTTAGTGCTCCACTATTAGAGACTTGACTTGTGTTAAGGGGATAACCAATATTTAATTCTGTTCCGATTGTAAACTTTTCTGCTCCTTTAATGAAGGCATCACTTCCAATAGCTAGTGCATTCATGGC
>OLOA01001590.1_pt1 | contig 22300 bp, 16 predicted proteins | sample 1672201 | NCBI WGS metagenome assembly OLOA01 (sample SAMEA3136658, study PRJEB25190) | human gut metagenome
ACAAAAGAAAAACGAGTAGCATGAAACTGGATTTACGCTCATCTGCTACTCGTTCGTTATCATTATATTTCCTGTTTTCTAAAAAGTCAAACGAAATATTTTTACGATTTACATTTTACAATACGCATCAGTCTATTTTATTTTGATCGATGTAATCAATAATCGTTTTACAGATTTCCTGCTTTGGCTTTTCAAGTGCAACTCCCAGTTCCATATATAACAGATTTTCTGCTATCTGGAAATACCTTGCATCTGTAGCAGTACATTTTTTCCCTTGTGCAAGTCTTTTCTGCTTCCGCTGATAAATCATTTTTATAATAGCAACTAATGCCTCAGGGTTATTTGCTCTTACTGCTTCTTTATAATTTTGTTCCCTCATTTTTTCATTGTTTGTCCATGCTGTCGGGATATCCGGAATTCGTTTGATCAGATTCCAGGCTTCTTCTTTTGTCAGACATAATCTCAGTCTTGAATCTGAGCTTGAAACAGGAACATATATTTTTTCCTTTTCATCTTCTACTGGTTTCATCAGATAATATAACTTATCGTTTTTTTCATCCTGCGGATTCAAATATAAAATATTTTCTATTTTACAGATACCTGTAACTGGTTTGCTGACAAAGTCTCCAATTTCATATTTCACAAAATCCACTCCTTGCTGACTGGCATTCTTATTCCGTAAAAGTATAACGTACAAAAGAACCCTGATTGTCTCCTGTTACTATTACAACATCTCCACTCTCGTTGCGTGTGGATTCCAGAATCGGAAATCTTCCATTTTCTTTTACATAAGCTTCCGGGCTAGCTGCTTCTGCCTCGATCAAAGTTTTTTTACTGTATTGTTCTCCTCCACACGGATTTATATCCTCAATAAAAATTTCATACTCATGCATATGCAGTTCCTCCTGAAATTCATTTTATAAAAACAAGCAGCATAACTATTGTTTTCCGACTCATTATGCTACTCGCCCTTATTTTTATTATAAAGCCATTTTACTTTGATTTCAAAAGCGTTTTTTACTAAAAATGTATCTTCTGTTTTTGGGCATTATTACTATGTATTTTCATATCCTGCGGCATCAGCGGATGGTTGCGCAGAGCAAATACCGTATCTTCGTGGATTTCCTGATTATTTTAATACGAAATCCTTTAATTCATCCCTCTTTTTGACATGAAGCTTGTTAAAGATATCTGTAAGATAATGCTTCACTGTGTTTAGGGATACCCCCATGTGTTCTGCGATCTCCCGGTTGCTCCAGTCCCGGCAGGCCAGCATGGCAATGGAAAATTCCATGGTAGTCAGAGCGTCTGTCACAGGGTTGTCTGATGCAGGATTGTGAACCGCCATCCATCCACGGCTGAAGGTAATAACTGCATCCGATATTTTTCTGTACATCTCCGGATTTTCTTTGCGGATGCAGGACTCCAGAAGTCCCTGGAGAAGTCCGTGGAGTTCGATAAACGGCTCGATAAGCTCATCCTTCACTGCCAGTTTCCATGCAGTGAGTATGGCTTTTTCTGCTTCTGCCTGATTCTTCAGACTGATTTCACACATAGCAGTCACACAGTAAAGATATATCATCCCAACAGGATAAATTTCTTTACAGGAAAACAGTGCCGCATCACAGATTCCCAGCGCTCTGCTGTATTCACCTTTCAGATAAAGGTCATGGGAAATTACATTGGCAGCAAAAATTCTCAGTCCCTGAGGCAGACTGCTCATATATTTCTTCATATCCGGCAGTTCCTCTGTAGAGAGATGTAAAAGAACCGTTCCCATATATCCTGCAAATACACAGTATGCTGTATTTCTCTCAGAAGTGGGAGCTTCCATCTCTTTTCTCAGACATTCCCGGATAATCTCAAGGCCACGTTCAGATGCCTTCGCATTTCCCAGTGTAAGATTAGAGTACACATAGAGCATACATGCAGACAGCTTCAGTTCCAGCCGGGAACTCATAATATAAATCTCCACCAGATCACTGCATTTCTGCGCCTGCCCTGTGAAATAATAAAATTCTGCAATAGCGATCTCCCTGAAATCCCTGTCTGCAAAACTCTCTGCTGCTTTTCTTGCATTTCCTGGCTCAAATGCTGTATTTATCAGTGGTAATACTGTATTTTCCGTCATATGTCCACTCTGCCATGTCCTTTCTCTCTGTATTTTTTTATATTACCACCTTTTTCCTGTTTTTTCTATAACACTTATAAATTCCCGGAACGAAAAAAATACCGGATCAGGCCTGTTTGGCTCAATCCGGTATTTTTTTATTTCACATTGAAAACTCCATCAGGATTATTTTACAGTGATTTTCAGAGCTTTGTATACACCATTCTGTGCATATACCCATATTGTGCAGGTTCCTTTGCCTGTTGCTCTGATAAGGCCATCCGGGGTAACGGTGGCTACTTTTGTATTGCTGCTTTCGTAACAAAGTTTTCTGTGGCGTTCGATCTTCTTATCTTTCTTTACTTCTTTTGCTTTTATCTGTGCGGTTTTTCCCATTTTCAGGGTCATCTTTGAAACATTCTTTTTGTTTCCAATCTGGGTTACGGAAACAGCTTTTGCATTTCCGTATTTACCGCCTCCGGTGACTGCATGTACAGATATGGATGTATCTGTCACTACCTTTTTGCCATTTACCAGTCTGTAGGCTTTTACCACATATTTGTAGTAAGTACCTTTTTTCAGATCCTTCTGGGTCCATGTGCTGATATCTCCACCGGTGATAGTGGCAAGCTTCCTGTACTTGTAAGACTTTGTACCTGTATTACAGCGGTTGCCGTATATGAAATATCCATCTGCATCCTTAATGATGTTCCACTGCAATGTCACAGAAGTTTTTGTCTGTTTTACAGAACGGGCTCTTAACCTTCTGAAGCCTGTGGTCTTATTGATCGTGGGTTCATCCGGGACTTTCACTGTGATCATAATGGAAGCTGTAATTTTTCCATCCTCTGTTGTAACTGTGATCTCTGCAGTTCCATTTCCCACTGCTGTTACCTTGCCGTTTTCATCTGTAGTGGCAACTTTTTCGTTATCGGATTTCCAGATCAGTTTCTGTAAATCTGCATTTTCAGGCTCAATCTTTACTTTCAACTCTGTGGATTCACCAATCTTTGTCAGGGTTTCTTTCTCTGCTTCTATGGTGAGCTTCTGGATTTTTACAGGGATTTTCACTGTTACGGAAACTGCCGCTGTGTAACTGCCGCTTACAGATGTTGCGGTAATGGTGGCAGTTCCGTTTCCAACTGCTGTTACCTTGCCGTTTTCATCTACAGTTGCTACTTTCTCATCACTGGATTGCCAGGTTACACGCTTATTGTCTGCATAAGACGGTGTCACCTCTGCAGTAAGCTGGGCAGTTTCATCTTTCTTTGTTAAGGTAAGAGTATCCGGAGATGCCTTAATGCCTGTTACCGGGTAGCTTGGGGAATAGTAGGTGTCTTTGTAAGTCAGTACATAAATGGAGAATTTATCTGACTTAAAGGTAAGTTCGTTAGTACTGCTGTTAAAGACAGGATCTAATATATCAACAGTTGCCTGATTCGTTACACTGTCCTTATGCAGTCTGAGAATTTTATAATCCCGGATGATATAAAACTGATTATTAATCATTTTATCCGGGATTTTAATCCTGATATTCATATTGATACCCGGATTTGTAATAAGTACCCTGTTCTCACCCGCAAGCTGTCTGTATAAATCTATGTCGAATAAAATCCGGTCTGCATTTTTTCCAACTATCTTTTCTATTTCCGTGTTGATTAAATTCTGCCAGTCAGGATCAAGATTATTAACATGATTGATTTCAAGCCATACTTTAGCTCCTGATCCATTATCAATTCTGGTTTTATCACTTCCCGGGAAAAGTCCAAAAAGGATTGTTTCTTCATTGTCCAGAGCTGCTGCTGTGATTTCTGAGCCAAATATCTGGATATATTTATCTATTTTATCTGCATAGGGATCCGCCGGTTTTCCATCCTGTTTCGGGATGGAATCATATCTTTTCCGACCACAGCCTGGTGCTGTACAGGTTCGCTCCTGCATTCCTTCTGACCATGAAGTTGCAGGGCTTAATATCTTTCCGTCTTTTGGCCAGTTATGGTCCTCAATTGTAAAGGTGCCTGTCTCTCGTGTGACAGTATAATTCGGATTTGCACCTGCTGTTTCTGTGGCTGTGATTGTATATTTTCTGGCATCCTCACCTGATACTCTCTGCAATGTGATCCCAGATAGTGTTTCACCTTCAACGATGCCGTCTGTGGTATAAGTAAGCTGAGGTTCCTCCCCGCCGATATGCTTGTGTAAATCATCCGGTTTCACTGTTACTGCTTTTGGATTGATAACCCATGGATGGATGCTCTCTTCTTGGCTGAAGCTGTAATTGGTATTTCCGAGAGCTGTAACCTTTGCCGTATACTTCCGGGCATTCTTTCCGCTGTTTGTGTAAGTTTCGTTAGTTTCATATGTCAGTGTAAAGGTATCACCGGGCAGGGCATTGGTCACTTTTGCAGTGACTGTCTGGTCCTTTCCATTGTAAGTCAGGTCTGAACTGCTCCAGTTAAGCTGCGCCGGGAGTGGTTTTATTTCAAATGTACCGGTTGCTGTTCCGGCATTATAATTGGCAGATTCCGGTATCTGGGCTTTTACATAATAGGTGCCTGCATTCTTTGGTACCCCGCCTTCTGTTTCTGCTCCGTTTTTAATTGAAGTCTGTGTGCTACATGCCCCATCTGTATAGTAAGTGTACTGGACTGTCTGATTTTCCGGGTTCAGGCTCGAATCTATTGACGGTGTATTTTCTACTCCATTATATCCACCATATGTCCAACCACTGATGCTGACTTTGGAATCGGAATTCGTAGTACTTGCTTTTTTAACCTTAAAAATACAGGTATCAGAATCTCCCTCATAATTCGCTGTTTCTTCCACCACTGCCTTTAAGGTATATTCTCCGGCAGAAAGTTTTTTCAGGCCTTCTTCCGTTATACCAGCATAAGTACTGTCATCCTCATCCTTATCTTTGTATTGATAAACTACCTTACTGTCAGATGGTGCCCCTTGCAATTTTATAGCTGGCTGCTCGCCATATGTGAAATCATCCAGGAGAACCGTTAAGGTAACCGGTGCCTTTTTAATTTCAAAATCAGTAGATATCTCCCTTGAGCTCTGATCTTCAAGCAATGTAATGTTTACTTTTGCTTTATATTTTCCAGGAGAGATGGGAAGTACTGGACTTTCCAAATACTCAGTCCCATCACGACCTACATACTGAATTGTTCCTATTGTTGCCCCTATTTCTGACGGAAGACTATTAGCACATGTTACAGAATAAGAATTGCCATATTCAGCACAGTTATTGTTATCAAATCCATTAAGCTTAAGTGAAACTGTTGCCTTTGCATTGTCAGAACCTGTTCCATAATATTCACATTTTGAATTTGTGTTTGAGCAATATGCCTTAAGAGTATCTCCACTCTCACTATATCGCCAGACATGCTTATGCTCCCACTTTGCATATAATGTTATTTCTTTATAATTATTGGAACCTGCAAACGCCGCATTAACAGCCTGCGAAACTCCCTCTATCTTGCTTCCATTTCCATTTGCTTGAGTATACCATCCAGCAAATTTATAACCTTCTTTAGTCGGATCAGTATTATGGTCTGTATTCCATCGTCCATCAACATTCCATACCCAATCAGTATTTGGCCCACCTGATCCACCCTGTAAATCATAATTAACTCTTATTGGGTTTTCTACCCCCTGATAATTAGCCAAAACATCACCTCCAAGGTATTTGGAAACTACACAAAATAAGGTATAAATATTCGTAATATTAATTTTCCTTTCCACAGGAATGGAAGTTAAACTCTTAATCCCATAATATCTTTCATCATTTGGTTCTGGATTCTTTACATTTTGCGCATAATCACTGATACGTTTTTCGCTCCTATATTTGATACTATATTTTTTGTTTAACTTGCCCGAAGATGCTATAATCTCCGGATCTTCCCCCACAGTCAATGTCCCATCATGATTATTTATCACATCATAAATTGTATCCGTACCTATTTTATAACTGGGACTGGTATCAATGGTCACTGTATGTTTCGTTGTAACAGAAGTGTCCTGTGCTGCATCCAGTGTTCCGTCACTGAACCCATTTTCCACCTCCGGCACTCCTACAGCAGCTACCGGCTTTTCTTTCTCCTCCTCTATCTCCGGCTCATCTGTAAATTCTTCTTTCTTTTCCGCCTCCCCGGATGCCCCATCCGAGAATTCCGTCATTCCACTGCCCCATGCTATGGATGGTGTCATGGAAAAGCACATTGTAAGTGCAAGTATTCCTGATAATATCCTTTTCTTCATTGAAATCCCTCCTTCTGATCCTGATCTGGCGAATATGTACATCCGCTGTTTCCGCATACTCCTGAACGCAATGTCATTTCACAGTCCGGTCAGGTTTCTGTTACCTGTAATTATAACTGATTTTCTCTCATTTGATAATGCACTTTTCGGCACCAAAAAGTGCCCCCGTACATGAAAGTGTGTCAGCTGACCATATGGTTTCTCAATTATCTAAGTTGATCCTGTATATCACTCTTTCACGTAAAAAAGCACGTACTTTTATACCCAAAAGGCGTGCAAGTCTCGCTCCTCACACGCCATAATAATATCTCTATTCTTCCTTTAATACCTTTTAACGATTATCCCCATTCCAGTTCATTCTGTCTGATATTCCATAGTCCTGCCGTGACAGATAAAGAGCACTTTTATCCGAATACTTTCTTTAACAATTCCATAATATCCTCATTTTTCAGGCCATATCTTTTCAATGAATTTTGATCAAATGGTTCCTGCTCCAGCAAGTCAATAAAACTATGTATATCATTACCTACTGCAATCGGCAATCCTTCTACTTTTTCAAGTATAAGTTCCGATGCAATACGCAAAACATCTTTTTTATGCTTCTTTATGTCACTGGAATCCACTTTTTCACCTAAATCTTTTCGACTTTTCAAATCAAGATACGCTTTTGCCTTGAAAAGTATTATATATTCTGGTCTTAGAACAGAAAGTCCATTTCTTATAACTTTTCCATTAAGAAGTGCCTTATAGTAATCATCATTCAAAAGAATTGCTGATAAACTGGATACTTCATCATCAATATGTATCGGTGTAATTCCTTCCGCGCTTTTAAGTTCAAAATCGCTTCTACAAAACAATTCGATCATTTTCGGAAATTTATCGTCTTCTGGTTTATCAAACCTATAGAATTGAGGGGTATTACCATTTGTTGCTTTGTTTCTATACTTCCCATCAACGATAAACTTCCAAAATTTCTCTCCAAACTCCGGAGTTAATGCTTCAACAATCAAAACCATATCCAGATCTCTTGTAGCCCTGAAATTTACTTCATTGCTTTCAAACAGAATATCACAGGCTGCACCACCTATTAAAACATACTGTTCTTCATAATCTGCAAAGTACTTCTGAAATGTATCTAATCCTTTGACCATACATATTCCTCCAACATCTCATTAATAGAAATATCAACCCGTTCCTCTTCCTGTTCTTCTCCTGTCAGTGACAGTACTACGCTCAAAGGATCTTGAAATCCTTTTCCCAGAAAATCAATGAAATATCCCAGTTCCAAAACAACACAGCCAATTTCTTCCAATTCACTCACTTGTTTTTCCGCTTTCACTCCACTATCTTTTAGTTCTTTCTTCGTCACGGCATAAGTAGGATAAACATTATCGGACAAAAGAGAATACTCACATAAAGCAGAAAGACCTGCTTTCTTTTCAAATTTTATATCTTCTCGCAAAATAAATCTTCGAATTACCGGATTTCTTAATACATTTTTAATCTGCTGCCATAATTGTTCTCGTTCATCCGGAATATCGATGACTCTTGATTTACCTTTCATACCCAACACATCAATATTTAAATATTCCAGTTCATCAAAACACCGGCTTGCAGATTTTGTTGACACTTCCAATCGTTTCGCCGCATCAGATACTTTCACTTCATTCCATCGTTCATAAATGGCTATTAGAAGCATTTTTTGCGTCAAAAATGAAATCAAATGAACTGGTGCCAACTCTCTTTCATTTTCTTTACTCAGCAAATATCCAATAAACGGGAGAAATACCTGCTTCCTATCTATTACAAAAGGAATTCCTTCTTCTATCATCTTTTCTTTTATATAAAATGTTGTTCGATCAAGAAAAACTGCACAGTTTAATCCTGTTATTTTTTCCACGACAGCTCTGTCTCTACGCAAAACAACAAGTCCGATATCATCTTTGGGATGAATAGCCATCCATAATACACCATTAGTCTCTACTGTAAAAATGTCATATCTTCCACGATATGCTAATGGAAGTTTTTTATATACCTCTTTATTCTCTGTCATTATTACGTTTTGCCGTAATGTTTTTTCCAAAAATTCTTTCATACCAATCACCTTTTTATAAATGTGACTTTTTTTACGTCACATTTGTAATTTATCATATGTTGTTTAATTTTTCAAGTAAAATGTAATTACATAATCATAGACTTTTGAAGGTTCCATACGAATTATCTGATAGAGAAGCGTTTCAGAAGGAACCTGGAACCAAAAAGTGTCCCCGTATAGCAAAAGCAGTGGCAGATATTGCCTGAAAAACCGCCTGGGAAAAAGTTTCATTTTGATACTTTATATGCTAAAATAAAACATATCGTATCAAATGAGAGGTTTTACAGATGTCTAAAAAGAAATATAATCTGAATACAATTTACATCTCTGAGCGTCTGCAGGAGAATCTGAAGCCGATTTCACAATCTGCATTCACTGCTGTGACCGCTCCCATGGGATATGGAAAAACAACTGCCATCAGCTGGTATCTGGACAAACAGAGCAAAAACGGAAATTCCTGTGTGATCCGGATCAGTATTTATTCTGATAATCTGTCTGTTTTCTGGCAGAGCGTTCAGAAGGCATTTGCCTTCGCAGGGCTTGATTTTCTGGATAATTATAGCTGCCCTTCAGATGCTGCCAGTGCCGGGATGCTTGCTGATGAGCTTTGTTATTCCCTGAGCGGTCAGACCTCTTACTTTATTTTTATTGATGATTTTCATCTGCTGGGTGAACCTCATGTTGCAGATTTTTTTTGTATGCTTGCCAACAGACTGCCTGAAAATATCCACCTGATCGTATCCGGCAGAAATGCTTTTCTGTCCGGAAAAGAGATTCTCCGTCTTGGCAAAAAGTTATATCAGATCCATACCAGGGATCTGTGTCTGAATCGCCGGGAGCTTTCTGTCTATACCCATCGCTGCGGTGCCAGCCTGAACGAAGATCAGCTGAACACGCTTCTCTATTCCAGTGAGGGGTGGTTCTCTGCAGTCTATCTGAATCTCTGTACCTTTTTTGAAAGCGGACACTTCCCTGACCATACTTCTAATATCTATGATATGTTTTCCTCTGCCATGATCGCACCTCTTTCTGATGCGCAGCAGGAATTTCTCACTGTTATGGGACTTGCAGATGAATTTACCGTTGAGATGGCTCTTTTTATTACAGGGAATCCGGAAGCCGGACAGATTCTTTCCCTTATGACCAGACAGAATGCTTTTATCACTCCTTTGCCTGATGGAGTCAGCTTCCGTTTTCACCATATGATGAAGGAATGTACACAGCGTGCCTTTGCCATGCTTTCCCATGAAAAACAGACAGATTTCCGGAATCGTTACGGACAATGGTATGAATCCCGGGGACAGTTTCTGCAGGCACTTGCTGCCTATAACAAGGCTCTTAACTATGATGCAGCACTTGCTGTTATCCAAAAGGATGCAGGAATCCTCCTGGCTTCTCTTTCGCCGGAAAAGGTTCTCGCATTTCTTGATGCCTGTCCAACAGAAATCCTGAAGAACAGACCTCTGGCCCTTCTCGTATTAATGCGCCGTATGTTTACCTGGCATCAGATTCCCAAAATGCTGGAACTGAAGCAGCTTCTGACAGATACCATAGCTGAAGATAACACTTTGTCCGAAGATGAACGAAAAAATCTCTCCGGAGAATGTGATCTTATTATGAGTTTTCTGATGTATAACGATATCACCGGCATGAGCGTTCTGCACCGTCAGGCCAGTTCCAAAATGACCAGACCTGCCATCAGTATCCGCAATACAGGAAGCTGGACCTTCGGTTCTCCTTCTGTTCTGATGATGTTTCACCGCAAATCTGGAACCCTGGATGCGGAACTGGCAGCCATGAATGAGTGTATGCCCCATTATTACAGGATCACCCAGGGGCATGGACAGGGTGCGGAATTGCTCATGAATGCAGAGGCAGCATTTATGCAGGGAAATTTTTCAGATGCACAGATTCTGCTGGAGCAGACTTATTCCACCATTGCCTCAAACGGACAGCACAATATTTCGCTCTGCTGTGATTTCCTTGCTGCAAGGCTTTCCCTTTTTCAGGAGGGTGTCACCTTTGTGAAGAACCCTGAAGTAAAGCGTAAGGAGCTTCTGTCTCTCCACAATATGATGTGGCTGAATATTTTTGACAGTACTTATGCTTACTATTATGCATTAATTAGAATGCCGGAAAAGATTCCTGCATTATTTAAAGATCATATGTTATCCACTGTCAGCTTTCTCTCTCCCTGCAGACCTATGATGGAAATGATCGAGAATCAGGTCTTTCTTTCACAGAAAATGTACGCAAAAGTTATAGGCAGAAGCGAAACGCTTCTGCCTGTCTGTGAGAAAATGCACTATGAACTTGTGTCTCTCCACGTTCAGATTCAGACTGCTTCTGCTTACGCAATGCTGGGCAAACATCATGATGCACGACAGCTTCTGCAGAAAGCCTTAGGACACGCCATGCCGGATGGCTTTCTGATTCCGTTTGTAGAAAATTATACCTATATCAAGGACGTGCTGGGCAGTATTAATTCCATAACACCAGAGCCTTTCACAGACCGGATCCTTTCCCTTGGTTCTGTTTATGAACAACACTGCCTCCGCCTGTCCAGCCGTAATTCCAAGCCTGAGAGCCTAAATATGCTGAACAGCAGAGAAGCAGAAATCGCAGCTTTGATCACCGACCGTCTGAGCAACCGCGAAATCGCAGAGAGGTTATTTCTCTCTGAAGGCACTGTGAAACAATATGTCAACCAGATTTATTCCAAGTTGATGATCAACGGTGATACACGCACCAAAAGGAAACAACTGGCAGAGCTGATTTCTTCCATAAACAAGGGCCTTACCTGACACTTTGAGAAAAAAAAGCAAGGAAATTCACATGACCAAAGTCTTGCGATTTCCTTGCTATTTGGCAAGAATTACAAATTTAAAGTTTTTTACTTATTTGCATTTCTGTTTCCTTGAGAATATCCTCGGGAATCTCAGTTTTATTCAGCATCATGTCTGCTCCCGGATTACGATAGAAGGAAAAATCCCTATCTCCATCCGGATATGTATGTACCATAGCAAGCGTAGTATGAATTTTTTCATCTGTACATAAGCCAATGTCATCAATTCCTGCTTCTTTTATGGCTGCTCTCAACTGATCTCCAAAAAAATCATTACCAACCTTACCAATAAATGCTGTATTATGTCCCAATTTAGAACGCTTTATTATAATAAATCATATTTCACTATATCAAGCTTAGCTGCACCATCAGCAAAGAAAGAAATCCCCTTTGCTTCCTGCTTTGTAAGAATAACCGCAGACATAACCTGCTCGCCGTCATTAATAAATACTTCCACACTAAACTTATCCAAAATCACACGCAGTTTTAGTTCATTGCTGTCACCGTTTACCAGACAACTGCTCTGATGAACCAGCGCCCGTTCGCTTCCTGAGAATTTTCTATCGATTTTTAAAACAGATTCATCCGGACGGAAGCATAATGTAGAATGATATTTCTCATTCTCTGCAAAACAGAGTTCAAATTTTTTATAAAGATTGTCTTTATCTGCCGGTCGTATCACAAGTTCCAGATCTACCGTTCGTCCTTCAATCTGATCCAGTGTGAGCCTGGTATCTTTTATCACAACATTGTTATACTCGACTTTGTTTGCACGCATGGCATTAAGTTCTCTGATCGGAACCTGATACAATCTTCCGTTTTTAACAGACAGTTCTCTTGGAAGACTCATTTGTGCGAACCATCCAGAGTCATTGCATCGATATGCAAGCGTATCCCAGTTCTGCATCCAGGCGATCATAATTCTTCGTCCATCCGGTGCAAGCAGTGTCTGCATTGCGTAATAGTCAATTCCGTAATCAACACCTTGACAAAACTGTTCCTTTAAAGTATGTGTCTCAGGATCCAACTCCCCAATAATACATAACGTTCCATTTCCATTATGAAATTCTAATCCTTCCGGAAGCATATCCTGTGGACTTGTCAGAAGCACATATTTGCCGTCCAATTCAAAGAAATCCGGGCATTCCCACATTTTTCCATAACGATTTTGATTCTTTGCCAGAATGCTTACAAATTCCCATTCAAAGCCATTTTTACTTCTGTAAAGAAGGATCTGTCCGCTTCCATCAGCCGGACGACTTCCTATAACACAATAAAAGTTTCCATCGTTCCCTTTCCAGATTTTGGGATCACGAAAGTCTACTTTACTAGCCCCCTTTGGAAGATCTTTGGCTGTCAGAACCGGATTCTTATCATACTTTTCATAATCCTTACCATCTCCAACTGCCACTGCCTGTGTCTGAATATCCCTTACAGTTCCGTCTTCCAGTTTCTCCTGATTTACAGAAGTATACATAAGCAACTGTCTGCCATCCTCTAATTCTATGGCACTTCCTGAAAAACAGCCGAATTTATCATAATCTTCATCCGGTGCCAATGCAGTCGGAACATAGTTCCAATGCAATAAATCCTTACTCACTACATGTCCCCAGTGCATACTGTCCCAATGTGTGCTATACGGATTATACTGGTAGAACAAATGATACTCTCCTTTATAATAGGAAAATCCATTTGGATCATTCATCCAGCCAACATAAGGAGTTATATGAAAGGCTGGTCTTTCTTCCTCTTTGATCTGCTGTCCCTGTATAAATTCATATTTTCTTGCCTTTTCCAACATTTCGCTCATATAGTTCCTCCTGTCAAAATGATATCTTCTCTTATTTTTCACTGCTTAATGAATCCTGATACTGGTCAAAATATTTTTGCTTGATTGAAAGGTAATCGGAAAGCCCGTACTTCTCCATTTTTTTCAGATAAGAATCCCATTCTTCATCAATTCCTCCGTTCAGGATCCAATCTGCTTTCTTCTGTTCTGCATATTTCTTAATATCTGTATCATACTGTGACACTTTGTTTGTATCATCAATACTCATAAATACATTAGGATAAACATATTTGCTGTTCATATCCTGTAAATATGTCTCATGCATATTATCCAGACGCCATTTCGCATCTTCCGGCTGTGTTACATATACGTCATAATATTCATTTAATATAGCGAGAGGACCATTTACAGATTGCGCTTCACGTACTTCCACCGGTGACTGATCTCCTAAGTCCATATGCTTTAACATTTTTTCGCCATCTTTGTTTACAGACAGCTCAAAAATATTAAAGGAATCCTTCTCTCCATAGGTTCCCCAGTTATTTTGCGGAGACTGAAGGGGTGCATACATCTGATCGATCCATGCGGCAGCAAGTGCCGTGTTACGGCAGCTGGTAGTAAGCACACATCTTCCTCTGTCAAAACCGCTGGTCTCACTGTTGTTCTGTCTGGTGATATTTCTCATTCCATCCGGTCCGGTCAGTGCCGGAAGCATCACATAATCCGTATTGTTGTCTATATTAGCAATATCCCATGTGAAGCAAAGTCCATAACGGTGATTCTTTCCTTTTGCAACATAAGTAGACCATTCCTGTGTAAATGCTTCCGGATCGATCAGATTCTCTGTCACAAGTTTATGCAGCCATTTGATACCTTCTTTGTATCCTTCCTGAACCGTTGTATAAATCACCTTACCTTCATCTGTTACAGCAAAATGATCTCCTGTGTCCCCATAACCATCTCCGAATCCATTTATTAAGATTGAAGGATCCTGATCTCCGTTATTGATAATAAATGACATTGGTATTACATCACCTTCAATGGAAAACTCTTGTTTCAGATCATCTGCATGATCTCGAAATTGAATCAGTACCTGCTCCAGTTCATCTGTTGTGGTTGGAATCTCAAGACCAAGATAATCAAGCCATTTCTTATTAATATAAGGAATATCTCCAATGGCCTGAATTGCTTCTTTTCCGGAACCAAGCTGTTCAATCCACGGAAAAGAGTAAATATGTCCATCCGGTGCTGTACACATGGTTCTGTATTCCGGGTATTTTTCAAACACAGCCTGAAGGTTTGGCATATATTTGTCAATCAGATTTTCCAGCGGAATAATTATTCCCTGCTTTGCATAACGCAACAGATCATAATCACTCATGCCTGCATTAAACAGTCCATCCGGCAGATTTCCAAACTGAGCCAACGCCAGATTCTTTTTATCTGAAAACTGATCTGATACAAAGCAGGTCCAGTCAATATGAACATTTGTCTGTTCTTCCATTCTCTGGAAAATCACTCTTTTATTTGGATCCTGTGTTGAAGTGGCCGGTGCACTGGTAATAAAAGAAAGCTCCTCTGTTTCTTTCAATGGAAACTGTACATCCGATACCGGTGTATCCGGATTAATCTCAGCATCAAGCCTCTGCTGTTTTCCACACCCCATTATACTTACCATCATTGTTAAAGAAAGTCCAAGTGCAAGCAAACTTCTTACTCTGTTTTTCTTCATATCTGTATCATTCCTTTCTTTAGCCTTTTACCGATCCAACCATAATTCCTTTATCAAAATATTTCTGGAAAAATGGATACATCACTAAAAGTGGTAAACTTGATACTACAATTGTTGCATATTTCAACTGTTCTGCTACCTTTGCCATCTCTGCTGTGCTTTGGATATCTGCAATCATTCCCGGCTGTGGAGTATTCTGCACCAGGATTGAACGCAGTACCAGCTGCAGTGGCTGAAGATTTGCATCGTTCAGATAAATCATCGCATCAAAGTAGCTATTCCACATTCCGACAAATGACCACAGTGCCAGTACTGCAATAATCGGTTTACATACCGGCATCATAATTTTGAAAAAATGCTGAATTTCATTAGCACCGTCAATTGCAGATGCTTCTCTTAATTCTGCCGGAATTGACTGATAATAAGTTCTTGCAAGAATCATATTCCAAACGTTAAATGCTCCCGGAATCAAAACCGCCCATACTGTATTTACCATATGCAGCTGATTGATCAAAATAAATGTTGGAATCATTCCTCCCCCAAAAAACATTGTGATCAGAAAAATCAGATTAAAAAATTTTCTTCCCACAAATTCTTTTTTAGACAGAGGAAAGGCTGCCAGTAATGTTACAAAAACTGAGATCACTGTAAATGCAAATGAATACAGAAAAGAATTCAAAAATCCGCGCCAGATCATCTCATTCTCCAGTACTCTTCTATAAGCATCCAAAGTCCAGTCCTTAATATCAGAGCTCAGTCCCTGATTATTCAAAACAGTAGGATCCATAAAAGATGCAAGCACTACATATATAATTGGAATCGCAATAGAAAGTACAAACAGTCCAAGAATCGTGAATCCAATTCCAAGGATCAGACGATCTGTCCTTGAATATTTTCTCTTCTTTTTCTCCATCTTCTCTTCCTCCTATAATCCCTCTCCATCATTCAGCTTCTTTACAACCCAGTTTACAAAAATCAACAGAATTACATTTACAACTGAATTAAACAGACCTACTGCCGTAGAATAACCATAATCACCGTTCAAAAGACCGATGCGATATACATATGTAGATAAAATTTCTGATGCCGGCAGGTTCATATCTGTCTGCAATGCATATGCCTTCTCAAATCCAATGCTCATAATATTTCCTGCCTGCAGGATAAACTGAATTACAATAATGTTCTTAATCGCCGGAAGCTCCACGTACCAGATCTGCTGCAAAAGGTTTGCACCATCCATAACTGCCGCTTCTTCCAACTCTTTGCTCGCATTAGATAATGCTGCAGTATACATAATAGATGCCCAGCCTGCAGTCTGCCAGATTCCACTTGCTATATAAATAGTACGGAAAGCAGATGGCATTGTCATCCAGTTTGTGCTAATCCCAAGCAGCCTGTTCAAAGGTCCTACCGGTGATAACAGCATACGAACCATACCACAAAGTACTATTACAGATATAAAATTCGGCATATAGATCAGAAGCTGTACTTTTTTCTTGATCCCTGTTTTTTGAATACGATTCATAAGTAATGCCAGAATAATCGGAACCGGAAATCCCCATAATAATCCATAGATACTCAGCTTTAATGTATTCATCAGATAGTTCATAAAATCCGGTGATGATAAAAAACGTCTGAAATATTCAAGTCCAACCCATGGACTTCCAAGTACTCCCTTGATTACATTATAATCTTCAAACGCAATCAAAAGCCCTCCCATCGGAAGATACTTAAAAATGATTGTCAGTAAAAGTCCCGGCATTAAGAAAAAAAGATATAACTGCCAGTTTTTCTTCACATACGTAACCTTATTTCTCCACGTCTGCTTGCTTACGGGCTTTGCTTGGTTCTGCACTGTTTTCATGCACTTTTTCCTCCATTCCTTTCATACATTGTTCACGGAACCGGTTAAGTAACCGGTTACTTTATAATCTGATGTTACTACATCACACACTCTCTGTCAACACTTTTCTTCATTAAAATAACCGGTTACGTAATCGGTTATTTTAATATTGCCTTTTTGTATAATAATTGCTATACTAAAAAAAATATTTGCATTTATTTATAAGGAGAATAAGTTTCTATGTCAAAAAAACAGGTGACATTTGCAGATATTGCAGCATATACCCATTTTTCAAAAACTACAATATCAAGATATTTCAATCATCCTGATTCCCTTACACTTGAAAATCAGGAAAAAATTTCTCAGGCCCTTGATACCCTTGGCTATAAAAAAAATAAACTTGCAAAAGTTCTGGCGAATGGAAAAAGTGAATTTATCGGAATCATTATTCCGAATCTTTATCTGCATTATTATTCTGAAATGCTGACACAGCTGCTGTCCAGCTACAGTGATTATCACTACAAATTTCTCGTCTTTAGCAGTGAACATGGGGCTGAAGAAGAACGGCAATATATTGAAGAGCTCCTATCCTATCAGATTGAAGGTCTCATTGTTTTAAGTCATACGCTGTCATCAAAACAATTATCCTCCTATCAGATTCCCATCGTTGCCATTGAACGTGAAGCAGAATATATCAGCAGTGTTACCACTGACAACTATATGGGTGCGCTTCAGGCTACCACTCTGCTGATCCGTGATAAATGTGATATACTGATCCACATCAATGTCAATGTTGAGAAAGCAGTTCCTGCTTACGACCGTATTCGCGCATTTAAGGAAACCTGTGAAGAATATCAGGTTCCTTATGATATTGATCTAAGTGTAAGCGGTAATTCTTATCAGGAAATTTTAAATGAAATAAGACGTATTTTTACAAGAATAGAAGAGAAATATCCCAATCAAAAAAAAGGGATTTTTCTTGCCAACGATACCTATGCAAACATGTTTCTTAACCTGATTTTCCAGAAATATCAAGAATTACCCTCTTTCTATGAAATCATAGGATTTGATAATTCTCCCATTGCCAGTGAGGCAATTCTCCCAATCACAACTGTTGGTCAGCAGATTGATATTATTGCACAAACTGCCATGGAGCTTCTGGTTCAACAGATGGAAGAACAAAAAAAACGTTCCCCTAAACCACTGGAAAAGCCTGTCCATAAACAGATTACTCCAATATTGATTCGCCGTAATACAACCAGTTAAAACTAACAAAAGGGGATGCCGAAAAGTGGTATTAACCGGCATCCCCTTTATTGATTGTATTATCTTATTTCATATGATCTTTTTCAGTTATTTTGCGAATAACCCGGCATGGATTTCCGGCAGCCAGACTATATGGAGGAATGTCCCTTGTCACAACACTTCCTGCTCCTATTACACATCCCTCTCCTATGGTAACACCACCACAAACAACCACATTGGATGCCAGCCAGCAATTATCTTTTATAGTAATTGGTTTCGCATATTCAAGATTATAAAAGCTTCCATCTTCTCTTTTTCTGATATTACGTTCTTCAGGTAAAAATGGGTGCATGGGAGTTGCCAATGTGACATTTGGACCAATCATCACATGTATATCCAGCCGACTTGTAACATCCTCTGGATTTACATTCTGAAACTCCGCAAGGTAGTATTGATATGGTTTCATTTCCAGATTATGTTTTTCATAGCAATCCTGTAACATTCTAAATCTCCTTATTCTGTTAAATAGAAAGTAGAAATTCTGTTAAGTTTTCAATAGCATCTGGTTTTTCTGATAGTTCTTTCCCCATCAGTCCCTCTCCCATAATACTGGGATCCGCACTAAGAGATACAGCGACTCGACTTGAATTCCATACAGCTTCATACATCATTTCCTGATTCTCTTTTGTTACTTTATTGAGAACGTAATAAAATGGTTTTCGAATACTTTCCGATAATTCCCCGATTTTTTTGGAAAGCTGTAGGGATTCATAGGATGGATCTATGATTATCAATATCAAATCTACACCGTTATCAATTCCACGTCCAAAGTGTTCAATACCAGCCTCCATATCCATTAGCGCAAATTGGTCTTCTGTAAGCCTGAGATTTTGGATAAATTGAGTCATAACAGTTCCCATAGCACAAGAACACCCTTCATTTGCTTGATGAATTTTTCCACTGCTCATCAGTTTTACACCGTCCTTCAGACTATAATAATCTTCCGGTATATCATCTATAGTCCAGGTTTCCTCAAAAAACTGATGAGTAAATTTTGATAACATCATATCATTTAAAACATTTTGCTTACCACCGAAATAGTCTGTAAAATCTCTGGGAAGCTTCATACCTAGCTGTCGGTGTAGACCATAATTAGATTCATCGGAATCAATTACCAAAATTTCTTTTCCTCGTCTGGCTAAAGCCTTAGCCAAAAGACTGGTTACTGTACTTTTTCCACATCCACCTTTTCCACAAACTGCTATTTTCATCTGTTCTCTCCTTAAATGCTTCTTCCTCCAGTTCTGTTCCTTCTGGAAGAATATATCCGCAGTTATCACATACTCCGTCCTCTGCAAGTATCCCGTCTTTCACAAAGGCTTCAATGCCTCCCGGTTCATGACAGCGTGGACAATCTAATTCCTGTATCTTTTTCTGATTTCTTACATCCTGGCAATTGGCAAATTCAATTTTACCCATAGTGATTCCTCCATTTTCATTCCATATCAATTTGTCTTCGCAAAAAAGTTCCTACCATACGGGAAAAATTGCTGATATTACGAATATAGGCAAAGTCTTTTCCATAGATTCTCTTTTCCACGGAGAGTTCTTCTTCATTCCCTACAAAAATACCAATTACGAAAATTCCCTGATTTCTGGCCCGACGCACCTCATATGCAGTATCTTTCACAGCTCCTTCTCCGTCATAGATCTTGGGCTGGCGGGTTCCTGGTCGTTGTATGCTCATATCACAGGGTTTTCCATCACTTAATACGATTAAAATCTTATTTTTTTCCGGTCGCTCCATGAGAGAGGAACAGACTGTTTTCAGTGCAAGCCCATCTCTGTTATTGGCATATGCCCGAAATTGAAAGATTCTTTCATTTGTTTCCCTTGGATCTTCATAATCCCGAAATCTCTGAAGTACTGTATATCCCCAGAAAGCACAGTATCCTGTCACCCGATGAGGAATTCCTGCCTGGCTTAATGCTTCACTGATAATATATCCCTGCGCCGCTACCTGAGCCTGTCTGCCAGCTTGGGAACCACTGGAATCAATCAGGACGTCTATTACAAACTCAGAATCTTCTGATCTCTTTTTTCTATTAAATAACTTGTCATCGTCTGTTCTTCCAATTTTCCATAACCTTTCAGGAACAAGCTGCCCTGCATCAGATCTGCTGACAAAATCATCCTTTCGGATTATAAATGCCCGTTTCAGTGACTCTGCCAACACAGAAATATTTCTTTTGATGATCCAGTGATTATTTCCATAATAGGCTTTATTTTTTTCAAACTGCAGCTGAGAAAAACGGTATTGATTATTTTTTATCACAGGGTTCTGTAAAATTCCATCTGTAAGATACAGGATACAGTTTTTGTGGATTCCTGTACAAAATTTCCGGTTGACTCTGGCCTGCTCCGATTCACTTAGATACGATTTTCCGTAATTCAGTTCCACATATTCCCGTATCCGTCGCACTGCCTGTGGATTTATATTCTCCGAGCTTTCCGGAACTTCTTCATTTTCCGGAGAGAAATAAAATCTTTTTTTCTTTTTGTTTCTGATATCCAGACTCATCATCTTTTTTTTGAGATTAGAAAGATATTTTTGAATGATGTCTTCCATCTGTTCATCCGTCATGCATTCCTGCCACGCGTCATTGGCCAATGCCATATCCGGTAAATTCAGAATCTTCTCCAGATTTCCATTCCTTTTTTCAAAAGAGGGATCCAGAACATGATTATAAATCTCATCTATCACGTTTATGACATCTTCCGTATTTTCCGCATCCTTCAGAGAAAGAATCTTGTACAATGCAATCTCTGCCTGTGGATCCATTCCCTTATCGTCTGTGTTCTCCAGAACATGCCTTATATACAGAAGCCTAATCCTGTGAATCAGGTCTGTTCCAGCTTTGTCTGATACCTGCTCTTCCTCGGCCTTTTCCAATTCTCTGAACGCCTGTTCTCTGATTTCCTTTGTTCCCAAACGTTCTCGAATGATAAAACGATTCACTGCAGCATCCATGCATAATCCAGCAAGAGGCAAAAGCATATCTTCTCCAGCAGAAAAATGTAATTTTTTCATCAAATACATGCCAAGTTTCTTCTGATCAAAATATCGTGCAAAGGCACCCTGCTTCACTGCCTCATACAGAACCGTTTGTTTTGAATAAACATATTTTTCTGTGTCCGGTTCAAATTCCATATCATAATCACCACTGACTGTCCAAAAAAGATTTCTGATACGATTGCTGATCTCCAGACGATGTTCTTCCAGTTGTTCCGCCGGCCATCTGACATCCTCCATACAAGTTTACCCCCATATGTCTTTTCCGGTCCAGGAAGATGGGATTCTGGTAGAAACCACATCTTCTACGATCTCTTTTTCAAATACATCAAAACTTTTATTTATGATCCCCATCTGGATTGCATCAATTGGAGAAAGTCCGCTTCTTGTTGCTTTTACAGCAGAAACCAATCCTCTCAGGTCAAGAGATTTTGTTGAGATTTCTCCATGATAAGCTTTGATCTGCAAATCCAGAAACAGTCCTGCAAAAGCTTTCAGTGCACTTTTTTCCCCATCTGGAAAATGTTGTCTTAATACAAAAAGGACACTATCCTCATCCATTTCAGGCATATCAATTACCATAAACCTTGAAACCAATGCTTCATTTAGCTCTCTGGTACCTGCGTAACCATAATTCATCGTGCCGATAAATCGTGTTGCCGGATGAAGTAAAATCCTGTTATATCCTGGAATATCGATTCTGCGCCGATGATCCAGTGTGGCATGCAGTACAGAAACCGCATCATTTTTTGCCATATTGATTTCGTCCAGGATTCCAAATCCTCCAAATTCCGCGCATTGGTAGATGGGGCCTTTCCGAAGGCGAACCTCATTATTTATAAAGGTATCCGTTCCAATCAGATCGGCACTGTCTGTATTTACATGAAAAGAAATGTCGTATTCCGGTCTTCCGAATATCCATGCCAGTGTCTCACATAGTACATTTTTTCCTGTAGCTTTCGCACCGGAAAGTAACAGGTTATCTCCCTGAAGAAGCGCTGCTATTGACATTTCCAGAATCTTTTTCCCATAAAATAGGATATCCGGTTTTTCTACCCGTTCCTTTACCTGATCCTCTACCTCATAACGCATGTGAAAATCTCTCAGTTCTCCAATCAGTTCCTGCGCTATCTTCTGGTCTTCTAAATATTTTTCTATTTCTGTCCAATGATTTCTCATGAAGATTTTCCTTTCTTTGCAATTGGTTATACCAAATCAGATAATATTTCTGTTTACTCAATCTTCAAACTTTCAATCCTCCAACTCACAATCCTAACTTCTTTACAATTTCTCCCAGTGCAC
>OLOA01001604.1_pt1 | contig 22248 bp, 24 predicted proteins | sample 1672201 | NCBI WGS metagenome assembly OLOA01 (sample SAMEA3136658, study PRJEB25190) | human gut metagenome
CCTCCAAGATGTTTTTTGAGGTGAATCAGGCGGTCAATTTCCGGGTGATTATTGGAGGGAATCATATCGAAACCCGCTGCAAATCATTCAAAATAAGTCGTTGCGAACGGTTGGTACGTATAAAATAGCTGGCTACAAAACGGCTACAAAATTCGTAAGGAGCCTATGTACAGCCCGAAATACGTGGATTATTTGGACGAAAAGCGTATTGAGAGTGCATTTTATAACCCTAAATCAAAGCCCAAGACTTGAGTGGGAATAAATGGATTATACCCCGAAAGCCTTGGAAACACTGGCTTTCGGGGTCTTTCATATTCCCCCATGATGCTGATATGATGCTAAGACTCCAGTGTTTCCAAGGCTTTTGCGAGTTCGGACTGTTTGTTGGGGTACAAATGTGAGTAGGTGTTCAGCGTTGTCTCAATATTCTCATGGCCCAAGCGTTCAGCAATCAGCAAGGGCGAGTACCCCAGTTCGACAAGCAACGAGGCGTGAGAGTGTCTAAGATCGTGCACCCTGATCTTCTTCACACCGCTCTTCTTGCAGCCGGCTACCATTTCACGATACAAGTTGCTCTTAGTAAGTGGGAAAATCCTTGCGTTTGGCCCTGCGTTGTAGATATGTGACAGGTAGGCTTTCAGTTCGTCGCAGAGGAAAGTCGGCATGTCTACGACGCGATTGCTCTTTGGTGTTTTGGGCGGCGAGATAATGTCCTCACTCCCGAGTCTTTGGTAAGATTTATTTACACTGAGTTTTTGCTGCGCGAAGTCGAGGTCTCCGCGGGTCAACGCCAAAAGCTCGCCTTCTCGAATCCCGCACCAATATAGGACCTGAAAAGCGGCATGAATCTGCGGATTATCCTTGATTGCCATGCTGAATGTCAGGTACTCCTGCCTGGTCCAGAAAAGCATTTCGTCAGCCTTTTTCTTTCCCATGCTTCCCGCTTTATGGCAAGGGTTCTCCCGCAAGCCATAATACTTGACTGCATAATTCAAGATTGCGCAGAGCTGGTTGTTGATCGACTTGAGATAGGTATCGGCGTACCCTTGCTTGATGAGGGTGTTCTGCCACTCTCTGACGTTCGCCGGCGTAATGTTGACGAGTAATTGTTTTTTCCAGTATGGCAGCAGCTTGGTATCAATGATGTGTTGCTTATTTGCAATCGTTGATTTTCGTAGCCTGTTTTCCATGTCTGTCATATAGAGCGAGGCGAGACTCCCAAAGGTCATATTGGGAGTTCCCTGAGTCTTTTCGAGGAAGTTCCGCTCATACTCTTTGGCATCACGCTGTCTGGCGAAACCACGCTTGAGCTTCTTTTGTTTCTTCCCCTGCCAGTCGGTGTAATAAAAGCAACAATACCAGCTTCCGCGCTGTTCGTCTTTGTAGGTTGGCACGTTTTTGTCCTCCTGATTCGATTTCTTACAATTATTCTACCGCGCCGGGGAATGGTTGTAAGTCGTCAAAGTCAACGGAATTTCACTCTATTATTCTTCGTACCCGGTAACTATAAAAGAGCTTGCAGCGCACTCCTGCAAGCTCTTTTATACGTCTTCCGGCCCCATAAAAGCTGTTAAAAGCTGAGGTTCTATGCGCATTAGCTCGCATAAAGAGCCTGAAGGCTCATGTTGTTACGCAACCTGGTTCTGCCCGCACGCACGATGTTGTTGACTGCGCCTTTGCTGATGTTAAAACGCTGCGCAGCCATCTCGAAGGTCAATCCGTCAAAGTAGATCGCGCTGATAACTTCGAACTGTCGGCCAGTCAAAACAGGCAGAGCCTCATGCACGGACTTCTGAACTGTCTCCGAGTAGAGACGCTCCTCGATCGCGCCGATCTCGTCTGACTTGTCCTCAATCGTATCAGAGAGCATCAGCCCGTCGGCGTTGGAGATAGGCTCGTCCAGATGTGCGCATCGATGGGTCGTGTTCTTCTGCCAGCCTGTATAGTGCATCTTTGCCAGAGTGAAAAACTGGCGCTTGAGCTGGTACTCGAAAACTGTCAAGAACTTCGTTCCGCGATTCGGGTCATAGGACTTGATGCTTTTCAACAGAGCGAAATATCCGACCTGAGCCAGATCGTCAACATCGATCACCAGGCTCTTGCAGCGTTCCTCATAGGAGAAGAAGAAACGACTTGCGCGCCAGCGCACAAACTTTTCGTTCTGTCTCCAAAGTTCGGCAATATAGCTTTCATCACCGGCAGCAATACGCTGGACAAGTTCTTCGTTCGTCATAGTAAGTACCTCATCTCTTGTTTCTGAGATAATTTTACTATGTTTAGTAAGGTTTGTATGCCGACGAAACAGCCAGCGTTTTTGCTGCTTTTCTAAGCGTTTCTGCCGCGCCGATCAGGAGTCAAGCAGGTCTTTGGGATGACACTTCAACGCTTGTGACAGCTTCAAGGCGTTACGCAGCGTCATGTTTTCTGGCTTAAGCGTGCCAGACTCATATTGCGCGATTTTCGTCTTATGGACGCCGCTCAATTCCGCAAGCTGCGTTCTCGTCAGTGCCCTTGATTCGCGTATCTCTTTGAGGCTCATGCACTCACCCCCTCAATATCATTTTACCTTGTAAGCGGGAGAGCGTACTACAATTAAATCAAAACACGGCGATGCGCATAAAAAATGACCCGCTCACCAGTGCAATACTGCTAAGCGGGTCTTACGCGATATTCTCAAAACATACTCTGCATCACGCTGTCTAAGCTCCTGCCCTCGTATTCGACTTGCGCGATGATCTCACGAGCTTCTTCGTCCGAATATCCATCTTCAATCAGCATTTGATAAAGGTTCACATTTACGCCTCCTCACTCCGCAAAAAATATGACGTTCCGACGATCAATCGACAGATGCAGGCGGCCAGTCGCCTTAATGATCTCGCCGACCTTAAAATCAATCTCGCCCCGCAGTCGGCGATAGATTGCGCTCCGGCTTATCCCGCAAACTCTCGCAAGTTCATCGACGCTGCAATTATTCCGCTCCATCTCTCGAAGCAGTGCTGCTTTATCCAGCATTCTTGACTCTCCTTTTCATCCATAGGTTCATCCTCTTGACATTATTATTTTACTATAATTAGTAAGTTTCGTATGCCGACGAACCTAACAGCGTTTTTGCTATTGATCTGCGCAGTTCTGCCGGCGGCCCCATTTCTATTCAAATCGCGCATTTACTTTTTCCAACGCCTGATATATAATAAAGTCACCTTGGAGCCCAGCCGGTCTTACGATCGGCCAGACTCGTGGGGCGGTTATTTGTCTTCGAGGAGGAGCTCATAGAGCTCTTCCTCAGAGACAACCTCGATTTGTCGACCATCGACTTTACCGAGGTATCCATAAGGGGTGTAGCCATCAGGCATTTCACGCACCTCCTTTCTAAGAGCTTGCAGGTGGAAGCTGCGGGCTCTTTCTTTTTATCAAGCTCCTTTCCTCTTGACATTTGCAATTTTATCGTTTTTAGTAGATTTCGTATGCCGACGAACTGCTCAGCGTTTTTGCTGCATTTCTAAGCATTTTTGCCGACAGGCAAAACAGCCAGAGCAGGGCTACCTGTTCTATGCAACATTTACGGAGGGAGAATATGAACGAACTTCTCATAAAGATTGACGAGCGACAGCTTTGCAGCTATCTCCTTGATCTTGCAAAGGAGTATTACGCTGCCCCAGATCATCAGCGCGCCTATAATGACTGGCGTGCAGGAAAAAATAAAAAGACCCCGCAGGAGGGCAATCCTGCGGGGCGGAAGGAGAAAAAGGAATAAGCAGCAGATCAAATCCTTAACCTTGTAAATTATATCGCATATGACCCATTTCGCGAACTGGGTAACCCGCACAGAATTTACCCCGTGTAACTGTACAATCAGACAGGCAAGAGAAAAGACCTCATGGTTAAAAGCCATGAGGTCTTTTCCTTATAGGAGGCACGCCACGCCACGTCAAGGGGCAAGAAAGAAACTTTTTCATATTTTATCGCGCAGCGCACAATTTGTAAGCTGGTAACCATGCACAGAATCGTTGCCTGAAAACTGTGCGGTATCTCGAGTACTCTGGTTCCGCCGAAAAAACGCCCCCACGCGCAGGCGAATGACTTGCCTCTCGTCCATACAGCAGTTACAGCGGCTTACAGCAGAACAAAATGAGCATCTGCTGTAAGCTCAAAGGCTTGGAAATACTGGCTTTTTCACTACTTTACAGCAGTTACAGCGAAAAATCATATATAAAAGGGTAAGAAATTAAGAATGAATATTATAGATCTATAAAATAGAAACTTAAAATGGATATAAAAGTACATATCGCGATTTTTCGCTGTAACTGCTGTAGAAATCCCGAAAGGCTTGCAAATGCTGGCTTTTTTGTTACAGCAAAGTCATGTGGAACATTCTGTGGCACCGCTGCTTGCTGTAGAATGTAAAGAGTATTCGCCCGCTCCCCGCCAAGAGCGGGGCTCGTAAAGGCTACGCCATGTTGCTTATAAGCTACTTACGGTGAAAGGCATCGCGCCCAGACTCATTCTGGGGTACCCCAGGCGACCCATATCGCGTTTTATGGATTCAGGCTTATGCTTTCACGCCTTAAAGCAAAACTCTGATGTGGGTTGTCCAGGGCTTGTTTATGAGCGTTTTACTGTTTTCACTTGCTCACATAGCCTGAAAGCAGGAATCTCAGATAGTTGTCGACCTGCTCGTCGATATGGTTGATTTCTTCTTGTGTGATAGAGAATCTCTCGCCATCTTTTGTGAAACAGGAAAAGGTATCGTCGCTCTCAACTTTCAATGAGTAGCCTATGTGCGATAGCTTTTCCTCGAACTCGCCTTGCGTGAATGCGTTCATAATTGACGGGTCGATCTGCTTGCTCGTATCAACAAGAGCCTCCACCTTATCAGACACAAGGAGATCGAATGGGATGTCGAGCGCGTCCGCAATTTTCTTAAGCTGCGGAAGCTTGGGATTACGCAGTCCCCTTTCGTACTGACCTATATGGACATTCGAGACGCCAAGCCTATCGCCCAGTTCCTTTTGGGTAAGGCCTGCTTGTTTTCTGTATTCCCTGATACGCTCGCCGACTGTCATATTACGCCCCTCCAAACTTGTGTTTTTCTCATTATACCCCGTTTGTGTCAAAAAAAGAAATACATTTTGATTTATTTTTCAAAAATATTTTTCATTTTAGTATTTACTTTTTGATTGAGACACGTTATAATTCATACAAGAAAGCAAAATGATTTATTTTTTAATAATTCAACGCTCTTTTGATTTAGGAGGAAGCTAATGGACAAAGAAATTATTCGCGCACCTGAGATTGCTGAACGCCTTGAATGCTCTCAGGGAGAGGCATATAAGATTATCCGCAAACTCAACGAGGAGCTTATTCACGAAGGTTTGCTTGTAGTCAAAGGCCGCGTTCCCAGAACGTATTTCGAGGAACGCTACAGACTCGTCAAGCCCATCAAATAAATTCAAATTAAAGGAAGGACAAAAAATGGAAGCATTGAACATTCGAGATCAAATCCTTAATGAGACCTACGCATTTATCGATAAGCGTGTCTCTGAGTTGTTGAGTGGCACGCTCTCTGGGGCTGCGATTGCAGCTTGCTCCAGATCGTTACAAGCCGGTCTCGCACCCAGCCTTGAAGCGAGAATCAATAGTAATATTGCACAGGTACGAAAAAACAACGACGAAGCAGCTAAATCCCTGAATGATCTTCGCGTATTCTTAGAAACGCCGCTCCCGATTGGTTGGCGCAACTACTCTTTAGCAGATCGTAAAGCATTTTGGGCCGGTGATCGTACATCAGGAGTTTCTCCCCGCGACAGAGTATGTGCGCTTGAGGTCTGGGTTGAATTCTACAATCGTGACAAATGGGATTATACACGACATGATGCACGTGAGATTAACAAGCAAATTGCAGCTTGTGGTGCCATTTGGACCAGACGAACAAGCGTGAGTTATGGCAATGAGTACGGACTCCAGAGCGGCTTTGTCCGCAAAGTAATCTGAGGTAACCTATGTATCAGCGAGTTACTCGTTTCAATATTAGAACGCGGCGATACGAACTGCTGAATGATGGTCTATCTTTTAATGATTTGGTTCAGCGTATCGGAAAGATTGAAGATCGATATTGCCCCAAACATTTTGGCGAACTCCTATCTACATTGCGAAAAGATGCAGATATGACACTGGAAACGCTCTCAGCAAAAACCGGTGTTTCTCCCGCACTCTTAGATCATTATGAACGAGGGCGCGCAATTCCGCCCAGAGATTTTATCGTGAACTTTTCAAAAGCAGTCAATTCCGAAGATGTCCCTTTGCGTGATCTCCTTGATCGCTGGTCTGTTGCAAAGATACCCTTTGATGGAACTGCCGGCAGCCTGATTAAGCAGGCGCGAAAGCGGCGAGGGCTATACAGCAGAGATGCTGCGAGGCGAATCGGCATCAGTCCAGCTACGCTGGGGCGCTTTGAACGAAATGAGGAAATTCCCAAGATAGGCGTTTTAATGCAAATTGCAAGCGTGCTCAAATCCGAACACCTGATGCAGTTCGCCAAGGAGGAAGACGCGAGGTTATATAATGACAAATAAAAAAGTGACTCCCGCTGCGACTGAAAAGCAGCGGGAGTTTGGCGCTCTCTTGAAGGAAATTCGACTGAAAGCCGGTTTGTCGCGAAAGAAAATGGGACGAATGCTTGGCGATGTAAGTATCCACAGCATTATCTGTTATGAATGGACTGACCCTCGCTTTGGCTGTCTCTTACCCTCAAAGCAACTCAGTCTTTACCTTGAGCTTGCTCTTAAAGTTGGAGCTGACCCAGTAGAGGTAATGAACACCTATTGTGACGCGGATAACGAGTTGAGACCCTGGCTATGCGAAAAGAGCCCGTCCTATGCGCAGTTCGTATTTACGTCGACGCCAGTGCCCAACCTTTTCGATATTGCAATGTCTGACCCTCAATTCTTTCTGGAACGAGTACGCTGGAATCCGCTACGCATACAGGCGGCGATGGACAGGCTTGCCTTTTGGAGTGAATACAAAGGCTTTCCGAATATCGCAAGGCACAGCAAAGACATTGCGCACGACGCGAAACAGATGCTTGACGAATACCGGCAAACCGGCGCGATCTTTCATCAATTTGCGCATGACCTTACCGGCTATGAGATCACGAGGAAAGTGTATTATGACGGACTTCTGCTCAAGAATGTCCTTGAAATTGTCGCAAAACCTTACACTTTCCGCTGGGCGCAAGAACTCATGCGACGAACCCTTATCATTTTCCAAAGGCGGGTGCGTGATAAGTATGACAAATGAAGAACTCGTTGCGAAAATCCAGGCAGGTGATGATAGCTTACAAGAACAGCTTTGGCACCAGGTTAAGCGTTGGATTTATAAACTGGCAAATCAGTTTTTCACTTTTAATTACGATCTATGCACTGCCTTGAGTCTTGATCTTGACGATTTTATTCAGGAAGCCTATTTCGCCATGCTGGACGCGATTTGTATCTACAAACAGGATGGCGGAAGTAAGTTCAGCACTGTGCTGACTTGGCGTGTTAAAAAAAGTTTTCAAGACCTTACCGGACTGCGTTTTTCCTATGGGCGTTCTGACAAAAGTAACCAGGCAGCAAATGCGATTCGCGACGCGGCGAGTCTGGACGCGCCAAGCAGCAAAGATTCGGACGTTGATCTCACTCTTGCCGAATGTCTTTCCGACCCGCTTTCAGCGGAAGCCTTAGAGCAGATTGAAGATTCCGATTATTACGAGCAGATGCACGATAATCTGGAAAAGGCATTGAACGCATTGCCGCCGAAACAATCTGCTTGTATTCGATACCACTACTACGACAAAATGACTCACCAGCAAATCGCCGACCTGCTTCATATTTCCAGAACGTATGCTGCGCACTCTATTCGCGATGGCCTTTCCGCTCTGCGTAGATGCGCCAACCTGCAGGAATATCGTACAAGACAGTTCGACAGAGTCTATAAGGGCGGGTTGAATTCCTGGAAATATTCAGGAAGCAGCATTCAGGAGCAAATCGTTATCAGCCTCGATGAAAAAGAGCGTCAGCTCATGACATATCTCGATGATTTGTAATTCGGCCGCCGAGCGGCTAAAAATAAGGAGGATTCCACCTATGTCAAACGAAAAAGACAAGCTATTTTCCGCTGTCTGCGAATACCGCGCAGCAAGGAAGAAAGCCTGCGACGAGTATGATGCCGCGCTGAAAGCGGCGGGGCGTCGCAAGGATTCAGTCGATTCCGCAAGAGCCAATCTGAAAGAACAGATTGACGCCTGCAAAGCTGAGTACAGCCCCAAACTGCACTCCATCGTCAAAAATCTCAGAGATCAGGTCGTCCGCGTAAGTCTCCACGTTCCCACCGACGAACAGCTCAAGCTCCTAAAAGTCATGGCAATGCAGCCGGTTCTCTTTGAGGACATTCTCATTCGGGCCGCTCAAAAGCTGTCTTCTTCGCCGCTCGCTCTTGAGGCGCTGCGCGGAATCGTCGTTGAGAAAAACGCGCGCTGGCCCTTCCCTGAGGTGTCCGGTACGTTTTGCACGCTGACCGGCGCAAGAACGATTTGCGACACGCTCAATGATCGCATCACAAATTATCTGGCTTATATGGAGCGGGTTGACGATGGGACGCAGAGTGCCAACGCTTCCACGAAGCTCAATACCTATGACAAAGACTTCGACAGCGCCGATGACTGCTTCCAGGCATTCGCAGGTGTTAACGAGGCACAGAGCAAAGCGTTCTTCGAGTTTCTGAGCAGGAAAGACGCTCTTGAGATCAATGTGAACTACTAACACCTGAATTGAGAAGGAGGCACGAACATGGCCAAGCTCACGGATAAAGAGCGAAAAATGATTCTTGCAGAACTGACAATGGGCTCGTCCATTCGTGCCTGCGCCAGCAAATATCACACCTCTGTCGGAACAGTTCAGCGAATCAAGCATGAAAGCAGCGATGAAATTCGGCAGCAGATTGAGAAAAAGAACGCAGAAAACACGAAAGACGTTCTCGCCTTTATGGAGATGCAAAAAGGCTCTGCATGCAACCTGATTGCTATGTTGTTGGACGCGCTCAACGACCCTGAAAAGATTGCAGATACTCCGTTGGTGAAAATCGCCACGACGCTTGGCATCGTTATCGATAAGTTTACAGCCAACGAGGTTCCAAAGACAGAGACTACTGCGGAAAACAATCTGTTTGAAGCAATCGAGGCTTGCTGCTCGGTCGAAGACTTTTCCAGTATTCCGGAACTCGCCGAGCAGCGCCCCGACGATTCCGAGGTTTCACAGGACGACCTGTAAACCATACCACAAATCACAACAATACAAGGAGGATTTTACCTATGCATGGAGAATATCCAATTGCTTTTGATGAAAGAAATAGACTGGCCCGTTTTGTTGAGGCTTTTCGCAGAGACATGAAGTCCGTCTATGATCGTTACGACGCAGACATGAAAGGCATTGAACGTTATAAGGGTTCGGCTGGCTATGGAGAAGAAAAGGCCAGGCTCGATGCCAAACTGAAGGCGAAGACTAACGCGATTAAAACCGAATATGATGGCTATTTTCAGTCCGTTCTCCACGATCTCAAAAATAAAATCGATCATGTTGGCTTAGCTGCGCCAACAAATGACCAACTCAACCTTCTTACCCTTATGAAGCTCCAGCCTACCATCAGTAAAAGCTCCCTCACGCTGGCAATTCGGACGCTGGCGAACTCTCCGCTCGCCCTCGATGCGCTGAACAATATCGCAAAGGAAAAGGGACAGCGCTTTTGGCCGCTGGAGGGCAATATGCGATATTGCTCACTGGATGCAGCAAACGAAATCTACAATACACTCCGTACTCGTCTTATGGACTTGGTGCGCTACGTAGAACGCCCTGGAGATCACAGACGCTATGTCAATGATCGTATGGTTCCCACATATCTCATTTCATTTGATAAGGACTTCGATACTGTAAAAGAGTGCTTTATGGCATTCGCCGCCATTGACTCCGACCAATTTAACGCCTTCTTTGATTTTATTTCCGGCGAAGACATGACAAAGTATGTTATTTCAGCGAGTGAGCGGGCGCTTGCAGTTGATGAAGCGGAACATCAAGACGACGCAGAAGAAAGTAAAAATGCGAGCGAAGTCCAAAACGCAGAAGTCAATGATAACTATGTGCCTGCCGGCGGCCCGATTGCTGATGCTTATGCCAGATACAAAGCCGAACTTGCGGCCAGCGGGAATGCTGACCCTAACGATATGACATTTGCTGGATTTGAGCGTTATCTACAATCCCAGGGTAAGTTGGAAGAAAAAGAAGAGGCGCACTTCGCCCCTGGCACCTTTGTAGCAGCTTATGACACAGGTATGCAGATTCGCGAACCTGCACTTGACTATTCACCCACCGCCTACGATCGTGGAATGGTGCCTTAAGGCTACGCCAGGTTGCTTATAAGCTTCTTACGGTGAAAGGTATCGCTCCCAGACTCATTCTGGGGTGCCCCAGACGGCCCATATCGCGTTTTATGGATTCAGGCTTATGCTTTCACACCTTAAAGCAAGGTTCTGATACGGGGTGTCCAGGGCTTGCTTATGAGAGTTTTACCGAAAATATTAAGGGAGAGCCTTTGACCGGCTCTCCCTTATACTTATTTCAGTTCAATCAGTTTTGACAGCAGGTTTGTAAAAAGTCTGATTGTTGCCGGCGCGTCAAGGTCGATCGGCGCGTCAGGAATCCACCCATAGGCGCAGGCGGTCTGCGCTGCGAAAGAGGCCCAATGCGCGGATTCTGCAAAGCAGCAGGTTCGCATTTCCTTTTGTTCCACGAAACGTGTCAATACAGTTAGAATCTGACCCACGCTCATTTTCCCTTCTGGGTTAAAGGCCCCGTCAGCCTGTCCCACAAACACCTTTGCTGACGCAAGTTCATTGATTGCGTCTCTGTATGGTGATGCGCTGATGTCGGCGAACGCATCACGCGTTTGTGAAGTTCTATCACCAGAGCTGAAACAGTAAATGAGATATGCGACCTGTCCTCGCGTGATCTTTTCACCAGGCGCGACAAATCGATTTGCGAACTCAATATACTCTGACACTTTGGCTCGACTCAGTTCAAATTCGCCGCACTGAATCGGCGTTTGTTTCGTGGGTCTATAAGCTGAAGTATGTCTTGGTCTTGGCGTAGGCGTGGGTTCTGGTTTGGGTTCTGGTTCGGGCAGAGATTCTGGCGCGCTATCCCACATAATGAACGCAAGCGAGGGTTTTGACAGAGGCAAGGTCATATCAGCTAACACCTTCTCAGTGTACCTACAATCTTCCGTGTCGATATACCACGCCAAAGAGTTGTATCCCTTTGACGCAAGTTCGTCAGCGTAGAGCGTTGTATAATCCTCAATCTGAATTTCGACTGTGTTTATTGCATATAGGTCCTTGCCAGAGAGTTCCGCCTGGTTGTCATAGACCTTAGACTCTATCAGCTTTGCGGGGCCTCGCAAATATAAGCCCCCGCCCGTTTCCGCGCTATTGCTGACGATTGTACTCAAATTGATTGTCGTCTCTCCTTCTGAGAGAATCGCACCGCCATTCGTTGCGCTGTTTCCTGAAAAGCTACATCTTTCCGCATCAAGGGTTCTCCCCGAACAGGTAATTGCTCCTCCTGCCGGCGCGCGATTGCCAAAGAAAGTACAGCCTATCAAGTTGACCCCTGCGCCATAAATGGCTCCACCCGAAACCACAGCTTGATTTTGCGAAAAGCTGCAATTCTGGATAGACAATGCACCTATAGAATATATCGCACCTCCGGTTGAATTCGCCTGGTTTCCAGCAAAGGATGTACCTAAAACTGTGCAGTTTCCCGTCATAGTGTTATAAATTGCGCCGCCATCTCTCGCTGCGCAGTTCTCAAAGGTGCAGCCTATCAGTGTAACTGTTCCATCGCCAGAGTTGAAAAGTCCAGCGCCTTCACCTTCGCTGACGCAGTTGACCCATTTCGTCATATCGAATATGACTGCGTTCGGCGATTCAGCTACGACCTTGGAGCCAGGCGCCATGTCTCGACCATCAAATATGATATTTGAGACTCGCGCAGTTTCTTCAACTCCATATGCTCCTTGGATACGTAAGAGGGTTGATATGTCGCTTGCCCCGCAAAGCGTAATGCTTTTCCCTTCTTCGCCAACTTGTATATTGCCGGACACGATGATTGTCTGCGTAACGCAGATCGTATCGCCGCTTTCTGCGTCTGCAATGGCCTCTTGCAGTTCCTCAAGGGTCGATACCCTTACTGGCGCAATATCCTCAGCCAAGGCAACTGGCATGGTTCCGACGATAAGGAGAATCGATAATGCTGCTGCTATTACTTTCTTCATGTTGTCCCTCCGTCTGTTGATACTTCCTGCGTGTCCCTGAGGTTTGCAAGGGCGTACTCGCAGCATTGTCCCACGAGGTAGTTAAGTGATACGCCCTTTTGTTGTGCAACCTTTTCCAGTTTGTGCAGAAGCTCGCTGGGCAGTCGAAAGGTCTTGTTTGTCGTTTCTGGCTTACGAATATCGAAATACATAAGTCCATTCCTCCTTCTGCCCACAATTATTGTAGTGTTTTTCTGCTCTGCCAGCTATACGCTGATTTTGCAAAGCAAATTGCACTTTACTATTGCGTTCGTTTCAGGTAAGATGGGAGTAGAATGGAGGTGCGGATATGGGCGAAAGAGTTGCGTGGAGTCGGGAGGACATCATCATAGCGTATGCGCTCTACTGTATTACGCCCCTGAATCAGATTCGCCCATCGAACAAGCTCATTCAGCAGGTCGCAGAAAAGTTCGCCCACTCGACAAGCTCTCTCGTCATGCGTATGCAGAACTTCGCAGCCATCGACCCCAACTCCAAAGTCAAAGGGGCAACGCATGTTGCGAAGCTCGACCGCGCCATCTTCGACGAGTTCAAGCATGATTGGGGCGCGCTCAGTATTCAGGCTGAGAACTTGACCGGTCTTGCTCTCTTTGACGCGAATCCGCTCAATGGCGCAAAGCCGCTCTCTACGCTGACGGACAAAAACAGGGTCAGCAGAGAGCGTCACTTTTTCAGGGCATCCGTCTTTGCGTCTTATGAAAACACCTGCTGTATCTCCGGAATGTCGATTCCTGCCATGCTTGTCGCCAGCCATATTAAACCCTTCCGGAGCTGCCGAACGACCTCGGAACGGACAGACCCAGAGAATGGGTTGCTGCTCAACACATTTTACGACAAGGCTTTCGATCAAGGCTTGATTACAGTTCTCCCCGATTATACGATTCGCTGCTCCACGCAGGTCAAGGCGCAGCGCGATGAGTTCACACATCGATGGCTTATCAGCCTTGAAGGAGAACGCATCGCGCTCCCCGAAAGGTTCTACCCCAGCAGGGAGTGCCTGAGCTATCACAATGATGTGATCTTCAAAGGTTAAATGAAAGGCCCGCCAGAAGGCGGACCTCGAAAGCGTGATGCTGATATGATGACAATATCCATTTCCCGCAGAGAAAATCGCTGAAAACCGGGTGAAATATGTACAGTATGTAGCACGAAATAAAAGTAGGTACAACTGGATGCAGTTTTTCGCCGCCGAGTGGGAATGATTTCAGAGGTCGAAAAAAGCCCGTAGACACTGGACTTTTTGAGCCTTGATGCCCCTCGTGGCAACGATTTGGCAACAGAATTTCATTATTCACAAGAAAAGAGCTATCTGATTTCAAATGAAGTCAGATAGCTCTTTTTCTATCCAAAATACTCGTCGTATTCTTTGTCTGCCATTGCCGGAATGAAGCCGGGGGTCGTGATCGTGAATACCTCCAGAGGGGCATTGATCGACACGGAGGCGCTCATTGACGGCCTCAAGCGCCGCAGGATCGGTGCTGCGTGTCTGGACGTTTACAAGGAAGAGAGCGACCTGTTCTACGAGGATCGTTCGGACAGCATTGTTGAGGACGATGTGCTGGTGCGGCTGATTGCCATGCCGAATGTGATCGTCACGTCTCATCAGGCGGTTTTGACCCGCGAGGCGTTAAACAACATTGCAGCGGCCACGGTGGTGAATCTTCTGAAATTCAAGCGCGGCGAAGCCGCGCCGGATACGGAGGTCTGCTACCGCTGCGCACAGTAAGGCTTCCACGATATGCAGAAACCGCGCTGGCGCTGCCAGCGCGGTCACTTTAATTTTCCCGGGTTTCGAGCATTGCCCATGCGATCACGAAAAACGGCGTTGACAGGCACATGGAGATCCCGAAGAACGCCTGCACGCAGTACCCGAGCACTGCGCTGCCACAGATGAGAGCTGCGGGCCGTTCCCCTGCCCTGCGTACAAAGCGGACAGCGGAGCAGCCAAGCGCGCCCAGCCAGCAGAGCAGGGCGAAAAGGCCTTGATTTGCAAGGATGTTCAGATACTCGTTGTGCGCCGTATCGATCCCAGTACGGCGTACAATGTGTCCGGCTTCGTCGTACCGCTCAAAATACGCCGTAATACGGCGGGACAGCGTATCCGGGCCGCCGCCGAACAGCGGTCGCTCCTTTGCTGCCTGCCAGACGTTTTTCCAGATATAGATCCGGCCGGAGCCAAAATCGTCCTCCGCGCGGCCATGCAGAAGCGCGTGCGCTTCACCGAGCACTCCGGGCAGTCCCGGAAGCAGGAATACCGCGAGGAACGCCGCAAGCAGGACACCTCCAATGATGATTGTCGCTGCGCGGCGCTTTTTTTCGTCCAGCGCCAGCGGAAGCGGCAGAACAAGGCCGGCTGCAGTACCGAGCAGTCCGGCGGAGACATTCATCCTGACGCTGACAGTCACGCACAGCGTCAGCGGCACAAGCAGCCAGCAGCGGCGGAGCTTCCACGCGCCATAGAAAAATGCGGGTACGGCCACGCACATCACAGCCGCCAGCAGGTCTGTATTGCCGATAGTACCGAGATATGCGCCGCTGTAGGCGGTTCCGGCATCGGAATAGGCCAGCCCCTTCGGGTACAGGCCAAGCGGGTTTCCGCCCGCCAGCTGCCAGAGCGCCAGTAGGCAGCATAGGCTCATGGCCGCGCCGAAGACGTCAAGCAACCATGCTTTCGGGCGCGCAAGCCGCCCCAGCAGCAGGAAGACCGCGCCATACAGCGCAAGCGTCAAAAGTCCCTCGCGCCGTGAAAGACCAAGCCACGCGTCAGCGCGCCACGGTGAAAGGAACGTCGAGAGCAGGCTGCACAGCACGTAACCCAGCATCAGCCATTCAGCCGGGCGGACGGCACGCAGCAGCTTGCAGCAGCAGACCGTTCTGATCTGCCGCAGTGCAGACAGCGCCGCAGCGGCGCAATAGACGATCGTCAGAAGCAAAAACAGCCGGTATTTGGCCTCCAGAATCTTGGTGTAGCCGTCCGGTCCCGTCCAGAGGAGAAATGCGCTCAGCATCAGCGCAAGGTACACATCGGAGACGGTTTCCGCCGTCCGCGCGCTGCGGTTCATCTGCGTTCCAGCGCGGCCTGCAGTGCGCCGCAGAGCGGAAGGCCGGCGGACGCGTCTGAAAGAAGAAAGACTTTGGCATATGCGGGTGTCTTGGACGCGCTGGCTGTCAGCGTCAGCTCGTTTACGCCGGTATCCGACGCGGCGATTTTCTGAACGGACAGGCCTTCCATCAGACCGTCGCTGTCATACAGCGCCAGCAGGCAGGTAAACTCCGTTCGCGCCTCCGGGGTCCCGGCGCGCATATCGCTCACGTCCACGTCCAGCAGATATTGCGTCTGACCGGCAGACGTGTCGGCGCGCAGCGTTCCGGCGAAGGCCGCAGCGGAAGTGGTGTAACTCAGCGTCGTGGGCCGCACGTCCGCGGCGGCGATGCGGCTGCCGCTGTCGTCGCGGAAAATCGCGTTTGACAGGTCAATTGCGCCGGGAACGGCGTTCTGAATCGTGAGTTTCAGCAGGCTGACTTGATCGGCGACGGGCGTAGCCGAGGCGAAGCTGGCGCGGAGCTTGCCGGGCTCAGCGTTGATCTGACAAGTACCGGAAGGCTCGGCCTGCACGGAAAGCGACTGGTCGTAGGTCAGGGTGAAGCTTCCGCCGCAGACGATGCCGCGCCCCTGTAAAACAACGGATACGACCGCAGAGCCGTCCGGCTGGATCGCACCGCCGACAGCCCAGAGCTTTGGCGCACGGTCGGATGGGAGCACCACATCGACGCTGCCGTCTTCGGCGGACGCGTCAATCGATTTCCCGTCTGTGTCGTACATACGCACGTCCGTCAGCGTGACGGCGGACGTATCCCCCGCCGTTCCGACGGTGCGGAACATGGCGGCGCAAAGCTCTCCTGTAGAGAGCGGCTGCGTGCCGCTGAAGCTGACGTGCACCGTACCGGGCTGCGGCTCGTTCCATGTCAGAAGCTCGACGGCCGGGTGCAGCTTCAGAACCGAGGTCAGCTGCAGGCAGTCCGGGTCATATTGCATGGTGAAATTTCCGCCTGCCGGGGACAACTCCCCTTCCAGCCTGACCGTCATGCGGACAGAGCGGCTCTCCACTGTCCGTTCGCGGCTGAGGGTCAGGCGGGCGGTGCTGCGGGAAATGCTTCCCTTTTCGGCAGTTGCCGGGACGGACGTGCCGGTTTCGTCATACAGGCGGATGCTTTTCAGCGTGAGGGCGCTGCCAGTTTCCGGCGTCGCCGCAGAAACGCGGAATTGCAGCGTGCAAAGGCTGGTGTTTTCCAGTGCAGTCGTCGACACGAATGTCACGAGCAGCAGACCGGGCTGTTCGTGGTTGAAGACGCACATTGCGCCGTCTGCGCCGCTCCATTGGAGCAGCTCAAGCTCAGCCGCGTCATACGCAAGCTCAAATCTGCCGCTGTACACGCTGCCGGTCAAGCGCACCTGCACCGAGACTGTCTCGCCTGCGCGGCCGCTGGCCGAGGTGATCGAGAGTGCGCGGCCCTCGGCCTGTGCGAAGGGCGTGCAGAGGGTGAGCAGGAGCGTCAGGACGAGGAGCAGTGGGAAAAGTCTTTTTTTCATGGCGCGACCCTCGTCAGTTGAGGCTCGGGATGAGTCTTGCATCGTAGCGCAGGATCAGGATCGCGTCGCCCGCGTCGATCAGACCGTCGTGGTTGACGTCCGCAGCGGCTTCCTGCTCCGGCGTGAGCGTAATGAGACCCACGGAGGCGCGCAGGCAGAGCAGTGCGTCGGCCGCGTCGATATAGCCGTCGCCGTTTACGTCGCCCAGCTGGGCGGCAGCGGTGACGATGATCTTGATCTCTGCGGAATAGCCGCCGTCAACCGTTGTGGCGGTGATGGTCGTTTCGCCGACGGACAGAGCCGTTACGATACCCGTGCGGGAGACGGTCGCGGTCTGCTCGTCGCTGCTTACCCAGGTCAGGTTTTTGACGGTCGCGTCGTCCGGGGCGATGATGGGCTGGAGCGTGACGGTGCTGCCCATCATGAGCGTATGCGTCGGCTCGTCAAACCGGATGCCGGTCACGCGGACGCGTTTTGGCTGGACAGTCACGATGCAGCTGGCGCGGTAGTCCCCCGCTGCCGCCGTTACGACGGTAACGCCCGCAGAAAGCGGCGTGATCTTGCCGTCCTGACTGACGGTGGCGGCGGTCTGGTTGCTGGACGTCCAGCGGATGGTCGCTTCTGTGCCCTCGGGCTTCAGCGTCGCGGTCAGCTGTTCGGCCTCTTCTCCGGCGTAGAGCGTCAGCGTGTAGCGGTCGAGCGAGACACCGGTCAGGCCGGACTCGCCGGGCTGTTCGCCGGTGACGGTTATGGTGACGGACGAAGTGGCTTCGCCGATGCTCGCCGTGATCACCGCTTCACCCTGTCCAACAGCGACGACCTTGCCGTTGGAGAGCACGCGGAGAACGGAGGTATCAGAGCTTTTCCATGATATATGGCAGATATAATCCTCCGGGCTTACAGCTGCCTCCAACTGCACGGAACTGCCGACGGGAAGAGACTGCGGCGCATTGGAAATCGAAATATCTGACAGCGGATTTTCCGACCAGATAACATGCGTGACCGCCTCGACCCGTTTTTCATCGCCTTCCGGGTATCCGTTGGAGAAGACAAGGTCGGCGCTCCCCTCCGGGGTGTTGGGTGCAGTCAGATACCCGGTTTCCCGATCATATGTCAGATTTTCGACTTCGGACTCGACCGACAAGCTTATATCCGGGCTGAACCACACATCAAGGAATACGGATTCGTTCGGGCGCATGGTTATGGTGTCCGCTGCTCCGATTTCATCATTGTGGGTATAGTAACGAATGCGCGTTGTGCGTGTGGGTTCATTTTCAGAAAATTTTATGGACGCAGGCACTCTGAGATAGTAGACTCCGTCTGCGGGAATCTGGAAGCTGAAACTGGCATAGCCAGAACTTGCAATGCTTTTTCCGTCAGTATCATAGACATAAATATTGCTTTTCGGTTCGTTTCCACCTTCATCACGTTGAATCTGGACGACTTCGTCGGCCTTGTGTTCGCCGATGGAGAAATAGCCATCCTGCCATACGTCCTGCCATACCTTTTCTGTCAGCGGCACAGCAGCTGCAATCGAGTTATTGCTGGAACGTGGTATCAGTTTCCAGCAAACATTCAATTTCAGTATATCCGCCCAATTCCAAGATGTCTCCATATTTCTTGATTTTACTTGCATGTAATAAATGCCCGGATCTAAGTTCCATTGGAACCTCGTCGGATTCCATTCTTGCCCAAATCTGACTTCATCAGACTCAATCATACCAGCCTGATTCTCAAAATATGCTTTGGGATAGAGTTTAACGTAAACGTATTCACTGTATGATGTGTTCAACAATTCTGTCTTTGTATTGAAATTCAACAAAAGTGTTTGCGGCGCACCTTCTGGTACGGTAAAGCAGAACCAGTCGGTGTCGTTATATGCGGAGATATCAAATGCCTGCGTGACATCTTCATAAAGCGGTGTGGCACGATTCCATGCATCATTGTTCTCAATCGCTTCCGGTGGAATCAGTGAAATCGTTGTTGAACGAATTGCTTCGCTGGAGCCGCCAATCAATTTAATGTAGTACAGTCCTTTTTCTCCGAGTTTCCAATAGAGATTGGAAAAACTTTTATAATTTGAATTTCCTCCCCAGATACAGCTTGCATCGTCTCCGTATTCTGCAAGTTCCTGTCCAGTATAGATACCAGCAGAACCGCCGCTGTTGGAAACAATGTGAACCGTCATGTAGTCCTCCGAAGCTGTGAAACAGAACCAATCCGTATCACCGCTGCTTAAAACATGGGAAATCAGCTGGCCCGGCTCAATATAGGCTGCGTCGAGCCAGGTATCGTTGCTTTCATAGGGGTCATCGCCGCCCTCCTCCACGCGGATGCGGAGCGCTGCGCGCTGGATTGAAACATTATATTTCTCACTATAATAATCATATTTCTCTTTCGGATATAGTCTAACGGCATACTGCCCCTGCTGGCTGCACGATAAGACGCGCGCATGACGGGAACTGATCTCGGTTTCAGGAACAACGACATTTCCGTCCGGTGCGTAGATCTCATAGCAGACGATCTCCGGGTTTTCAAAGTCAAAATCCAACAGACGGAGCGTATAGAGTTTCGCCTGTCCTTCCTCCGGCACTGCTTCAAAGCTGAACCAGTCCTCATCGCCGATTCCGCCAATGCTGAACGCCGCATCTGTGCCGATTGGCAGCGGAGTCGCAGTCTCTTTCGTGTCGTTCAGTTCGTTTTCATCGCCGTCCAGCAGATGAATCTCCATGGAACGCGATATTTCTCCGCTCCACGACTTATAAAGAGAAAATTGATATGCCCCCGGCTCGCCTGCATGCAGAAAAACAGTTCCATTCTTTTCAATTTCCCAACCTCTGTTCCAGACCAACGAGAATGCCGTTCTATCCGCATAATTAAACCCGCTGAAGGTCAGGGCGATATCCTGTCCGGGCTTTTCCGTCTTGATTGAAAACCAATCCATATCGCCATCATCCAGCACAAACTTCACGCTGTCGCCGTCGTGCAGCTCGGTCGGAGTCACATCATTGGGTTCATGCTCGTCATTTCTGTATTCATGCAGAACAAAGCGAACCGTCAGCGGAATCAATTTCGACGACGCTGGATTCACTTTGATCGTGTTTTCTTCATGTAAAGTGCAGATCCCTCCTGCCGTAGAGACCTTTCCCCCATTAATATACAGTTGAACAGCATCTTTGTTGTCGCTCAGCCATTCGACCTTCACACGCGTGCCATCGACTGGCGCTGTGAGTGTATACTGGAACGAATCATAACTTTCAAGCGCCACCTCTACCGGCTGCTCAAGCTCGATGCTGCCGCACTCGATCGTTTCTGCAAACGCTGTGGTGCACAGCAGCAGAAGCAGTGTCAGCAGCATCCATGTCCATCTTCCGACTCTTTTCATGGTTCAGACTTCCTTTCTTGTATCTGTCTGCTTACAGTATAGCGCGCTTTTCTCCGGAGTTCAACCGTATTTCGCTGCAAAACCGGGCAAAAACCGCCTCCGCAGCCGGGATGCTGTGGGGGCGGGGCGTATTTCTTAAACGCGCGGAATCTCTGTAGGGGCCGACGACTCTGTCGGCCCGCAGAAAGCAGAGGATCTACAGAAATCTTCGGCGAATTCAGGTGCACCTCCGCGCTGGATCGTAGGGGCCGGCGGGCGGCATACTGTAAAAAAGGGAGGGCGGACAGAGTCGTCCGCCCCTACGGTGTAATATTCAGGACAGCAGCATTTTGTCGTTGGCTTCGTCGCTGCCGCTGGCGCGGGAGAACATGGCGAGAAGATCCGGGACGGTCAGCTTTTTCTTTTCTTCGCCGGACACGTCCACGACGACCTGACCGGCGTCCATCATGATGAGGCGGTTGCCATGGGCAATGGCGTCTTTCATGTTATGCGTGATCATCAGCGTGGTCAGCCCGTGCTCCTGCACGATGCGGTCAGACAGGTCAAGCACCTTGGCTGCCGTGCGCGGGTCGAGCGCGGCGGTGTGCTCGTCGAGAAGCAGCAGCTTCGGCTGCTGCAGCGCCGCCATCAGGAGCGTCAGCGCCTGCCGTTGGCCGCCGGAGAGCAGACCGACCTTCGCGGTCATGCGCTCCTCAAGGCCGAGATTGAGCGCATGGAGACGTTTCTGGTACTCGGCGCGCTCCGCCTTTGTGATGCCCCATTTCAGGCCCCGGTGCTGCCCGCGGCGGGCGGCGAGGGCGAGGTTTTCTTCGATCTGCATGGTGGGCGCGGTGCCCATCATGGGATCCTGAAACACGCGGCCGAGAAGCGCGGCACGCTTATGCTCCGGCAGGCCGGTGACGTCCGTGCCGTCAATGACGATCTTGCCGCTGTCGATCTGGAACGAGCCCGCAATGGCGTTCAGCATAGTCGACTTCCCTGCCCCGTTGCCGCCGATGACAGTGACGAAATCGCCGTCGTTCAGGGTCAGATTCAGGTCATTCAGCGCCGTTTTGGCGTTGACCGTACCGGGGTTGAAGGTTTTGCAGACATTGATAAGCTCAAGCATGGCGCGATTCCTCCTTTTTGGCTTTTCCATGGAACATTTTTCCCTTCCAATACGGAATGGCGAGGAAGAGCGCGACGATCAGCGCCGTGATGAGCTTGAGGTCGTTCGTGTTCAGGCCGAGCTGCAGCACGATCTGGAGCACAAAGTAATAGATCACAGCGCCGATGGACACGGCCAGAAGCTTGAGGCCGAAATTCGTGAACAGCTTGCCGAAGATGACCTCGCCGATGATAACGGCAGCAAGGCCAATGACGATCGCGCCGCGGCCCATGTTGACATCCGCCGCGCCCTGAAACTGTGCGAGCAGCGCGCCGGAGAGGGCGACAAGACCGTTCGAAAGCATGAGGCCAAATACAACGTTCGCGTTCGTATTGATGCCCTGTGCACGGGCCATGTTCTGATTCGCGCCGGTGGCGCGGATGGCGCAGCCGCGCTCCGTACCAAAGAACCAGTACAGAAGCGCGATCACGGCGAACGTGAACAAAAGCAGGACGGGCAGCGGATTTTTCAGACTCAGGTCACGCACAAAGCGCTGCGACACCATCAAGGGGTATTTATCCACGCCGACGGCCTGATTGGCCTTGCTGTCCATGATGCGAAGATTGATGGAGTAAAGCGCAAGCTGCGTCAGAATGCCGGACAGGATCGCGGGAATGCCGCATTTGGTGTGGAACATCCCCGTGACGAAGCCTGCCAGCATCCCACAGACAAACGCGCACAGCAGCGCCAGCCACGGGTTCATGCCCGCGCGGATCAGCATGACAG
>OLOA01001623.1_pt1 | contig 22051 bp, 29 predicted proteins | sample 1672201 | NCBI WGS metagenome assembly OLOA01 (sample SAMEA3136658, study PRJEB25190) | human gut metagenome
AGTGTCGTATGCAGTGACTGGTACATATTCGGCTTCGGCATAGCAATATAGTCTTTAAAACGTCCCGGAATCGGCGTATACATCTCATGGATCACACCCAGCGCCGCATAACAGTCTTTTACAGATTCTACTATGATACGCACAGCAAACAGATCATAGATCTGGTCAACCGTCTTATCCTGATTCACCATCTTCTTATAGATACTGAAGAAATGTTTGACACGTCCGTTGACCTCTGCTTTGATATTCGCATTCTTCATATGTGTCGATACTTCTTCTACGATCTGCTCTACGAATTCTTCCCTCTCTGTCTTTCTTGCATTGATCTGGTTCACTAGGTCATAGAACACCTCCGGCTGGGAATACTTAAGTGCCAGGTCATCCAGTTCCGTCTTGATCTTAGATATACCAAGACGCTGTGCGATCGGCGCATAGATGTCCATCGTCTCTTTCGCTTTTTCTTTCTGCTTTGCCGGCGTCATGAACTGCAAGGTACGCATATTATGCAGACGGTCTGCCAGTTTGATAATGATCACACGGATATCCTTCGCCATGGCAAGGAACATCTTACGCAGGTTTTCTGCCTGTACCTCCAGTTTATCCGATGAATAAGAGAGTCTTCCCAGTTTGGTAACTCCATCTACCAGAAGTGCTACCTCATCTCCAAATTCCCTCCGGATATCTTCTTCCGTAAACTTTGTATCTTCTACCACATCATGCAGCATACCTGCCGCAATCGTCTCTTTATCCATCTCCAGATCAGCCAGAATGATCGCTACCCACAAAGGATGGATGATATATGGTTCTCCGGATTTCCTGCGCTGATCTCCATGCGCCTTTACCGCCAGCTTATAAGCCTTTTCAATCATAGAAACATCTGTGGACGGATGATACTTTCGGATACGGGCAATTAACATGTCATATAACCGGTTCGGGTCCTCATAATCTTCCTGAGATTTTACCGCATGCCCGTCTACAACTGCAAGCCCTTTCGTGTGATCTTCTGTCAGTGCTTCCGGTGCGATCCGGTTGTCCAGTGATTCATAGGTTGTCTTATCAGACATATTAACGCCTCCTTCCCTTGATTTCTCTCTTTTTATTTTCCAGGATATGTGATCACAGCGTCCACATCATATCCTTCTAATCTTTCTCTTCCTTTTAACCCGGCAAGTTCCATCAGAAATACTGCTTTTACCACTTCTCCGCCGAGGCTTTCGATCATCTTCACCATAGCCTCGTTGGTTCCGCCTGTAGCAATCAGGTCATCAATAATAACCACTTTCTGCCCCGGCTTGATTGCATCTTTGTGCATCTCGATCGTGGCTGTGCCATACTCCAGTTCATATTCAACAGAAACCGTCTCGCATGGGAGTTTTCCTTTTTTTCTGATTGGGATAAATGGCTTGTGCAGATTATATGCGATCGGTACACCAAAGATAAATCCTCTTGATTCCGGTCCTACAACCACATCAAAATCCACGTCTTTTAATTTTTCCTGCATCAGGTCTATCGCCAGATGTAATCCATCTGCATCCTGAAGAACACTTGTTATATCGCGAAAAATAATTCCCGGTTCCGGAAAATCCGGAATACTTCTTACATACTCTTCTATCGGTTTCATGATACTCTCTCCATTTCTGTCTAAAATACAACTTTAAGTATACCATTACTCGTTCTGATTTTCAATCTATGGTTTTCACCCTGCAACGAGAGAAACCAGCTTAACGGTAATGTGTGATCACAATCTGCGCTGTTCTCTTTCCCATATATTCATTGATATCAGGATAATAAGTCACCGCAATTTTTATATGACCGCCTCTGCCTTGTAAAAGAGCATCCACCTCCATGCGCCCGTAGGTCTCTTCCATATTCTTTAAGAATCCTTCCATATTCTGGAACAGCATGGCTTCTATGACACTTCCGTTTGCATCCTGTGCCTTTATCTTCAGTACATTTCTGTTCTTTCCAAGTATTCTCGCTCCCAGAAGCGTCACTCCGCGTGCGGCAAATATCGGCTTTGTATTCCCTTTTCCGAATGGTTCCAGAAGTTCCAGCTCTTTCACCAGTTCTTCCGTCACACAAAGGAACGGCATCTCCATATCAATCGTGACTTTTTCTTTCATTTCTTCTTCCGTCAGGGTGCAGTTCTCATTCAGTCTTCTCCGGAATTCTGCGATATTCTCTTTTTCCAGAGAAAGTCCTGCTGCCAGCCGGTGTCCGCCAAACTTCGTCAGGATATCTTTGCATTTATTCAGTTCCTCATACATATGATATCCGTCGATCGACCGTCCGGATCCTTTCGCACCATCCTCTGCATCCGTCAGTACGAATACCGGTTTGTAATAGCATTCCCTTATTCTTCCCGCAACAATCCCCGCAAGACTTTCATGACAATCCGGCAGATAGATGACCAGTACCCTGTCGTCGGATAAATCTGTCGTCTCCACCTGTTCTTTCGCAAGCTTTACTGCTTCTTCGGTCATATCCTTTCTGCTGTCATTTAATGCTTTTAAATCACCCGCAAGAATATCCGCTTCTTTCTGTGTACGCACCCGCAGAAGTTTCAGTGCCCGCTTTGCTGTATCCAGCCTCCCGCTTGCGTTGATACAGGGGCCCAGAACAAACCCTATATGATAAGAATTCAGACTTTCTTTATCAATTCCTGTACATTCTATCAGTGCTTTCAGTCCCGGATTCTTCGTTCGCTTAAGCATCTGCAGTCCTTCTTTGACAAAGATCCGGTTCTCATCCTCCAGATCCATCACGTCACCGACCGTTGCGATTGCAACATTTTCAATCAGATCATCCAGATCAGTGGAATCTTTCCCCATGCTTTCCCACAACGCCTCCATCAGTTTATATGCAACCGCCGCGCCACAGAGTCCCTTGAACGGATATACACAGTCCTTCTGCTTCGGATCGATCACTGCATCCGCTGGTGGAAGTCTGTATATCTTTTCTCCGTCTATTTCATCGAACGGGATCTCATGATGATCCGTTACGATGATCGTCATGCCCAGTTCTTTGCCATATGCAATCTCATTTGCTGCTGCGATTCCATTATCACAGGTAATGATCGTATCGATTCCGGCATCGTAAGCCCGGTCGATCAGATGCCGATTCAGACCATATCCGTCACCTATGCGGTCCGGAATATCACTGTCCACATATGCCCCGAGACGTTCCAGCCCCTCCAGCAAAATATACGTCGCATTCACACCATCAATATCATAATCTCCGATCACCCGGATTTTCTTCTCCTCTGCAATCTTTTCTTTCAAAATGTCAATCGCCTTATCCGCATCTTTCATCAGCATCCCATCATACAGATCACTGATCGTTCCATTCAGATAACGTTCGATTGCCTCTTCTCCGATCACATCCCTGTTGCGGATCAGGCATGCCAGTCTCGGACTAATCTGATATTTCTTTCCTATCGCTTCAAAATCTGCACCTTTGCGCAGCAGAACCCATCGTTCCATTTATCTTTATCCCCTTTGTATCTGTCCGTCAGAATATTATGTTTCTATTTTAAAAAAAGCAGTTATGCCCTGTCAATAGGCATAACTGCTTCCCGGATCATTTTATGATCTATTTTTTCTTTGGCTGTGCTTTTTTGCCGACTTTCGTCTTCATTACATACCACAGTGCTCCTGTAACACATACAGAAGAATATCCACCGCAGACGATACCTACCATCAGAGGTGCTGCAAACTCACGAATAGAACTTACACCCATAATAAACAGTACCGCAACCATGATAAATGTTGTCAGTGAAGTATAAATACTTCTTGTCAGTGTCTGTGTAATACACTTATTTACAAGTTCTGACAGATCTGTATTTCTCTTCATAAGCGGAAGTTCCTCACGGATACGGTCAAAGATTACGATCGTCGCGTTGATCGAATAACCTACAATCGTCAGCATACAAGCAATAAATGTACCTCCGACTGAGATTCTGGATACTGCATAGAATGCCAGTACAACCAGTACATCATGTAATAATGCCAGCACCGCACTTGTAGCAAAACGTACATCTTTGAAACGGAACCAGATATAAAGCAACATGAAAATTGTTGCTACGATCACTGCGATCACTGCATCCTGACGCATCTCATTACTGATCGTTGAACTGATATTTTCCGCTGTGATATCAGATTCTTTTACACCAAAATTATCTTCCAGTGCCTTATTTACCTTCTCACGTTCAGACAAACTTAAAGTTACTGTCTTGATGACTACCTGTTTTGTTCCGGATACTTTCTGTGTCTGGATATTATGATCTCCTGTCACTTTTTCTACAACAGGAACGATCTCTTTATCAATCTCATCGATTGAATAATCTTTGTCAAACTTCACATTCATAGATGTTCCGCCCTTGAAATCCAGACTGTAAGCCAATGCCCCGTTACCCTGGGCAGAATGTACTCCCATAACCACGAATCCTGCAAGGATCATTGCAATAGAAATACTGAAGAACACTTTCTTCTTGCCAAGGAAGTTGATTGGCTTTCTTTCTTTCATCTTATGGTAATACAGACTCTCTTTTCGAATTCCGATTCCATAGAACGCAAACACGATCATACGTGTAATCACCAGTGCTGTAAACATTGATACCACAATACCGATTGCCAGAGTCTGCGCAAATCCTTTGACTGTTCCGGAACCTTTAAACCACAGAACCGCAGCCGCGATCAGTGTTGTCACATTACCGTCAACAATTGCTGACATAGCTTTCTGGAATCCTGATTTTAAGGATACTTTTACACTTCTTCCTCTTGCCATCTCTTCACGTACACGGGCAAAGATGATAACATTCGCATCTACTGCCATACCAATACTTAAAATGATACCGGCAATACCCGGAAGGGTCAGCGTTACATCAAACGCATTCAATATTACAAGTACGATCTCTGTATAGATGACCAGCGCAAGGCTTGATGCCAGTCCCGGAAGTCTGTATACAAAGATCATGAACAGGAATACAAGGATCAGACCAATAATACCGGCTTTTAAACTTGTATTCAATGCCTGTTCTCCAAGCTGTGCTCCTACTACATTGGAACGCAGCTCTTCAAGCTGAAGTTTCAGTCCACCGATACGGATCGTAGATGCCAGATTATCTGCTTCTTCATAAGTGAAGTCGCCTGTAATATAGGCCTGTCCACCTGTGATCTCAGACCGTACGACCGGACTTGAGATTGTCTCACCATCATAGATGATCGCAATCTGTTTTCCGATATTTTCTTTCGTTGCCGTTGCAAATTTGCTGGTACCTGATTTGGTCAGATTCAACTCTACAGAATATTCTTTATTCCCCATGTTATCCTGACCGGTTTTCGCAGACGCACTCTTAACATCTGTTCCCGTAAGAACTGTTTCTCCATCCGCTGTCTGGAATGAAAGGGAACCTGGTTTTCCAAGTTCATCCAGAATCTTATTGGCATCTGTAACACCAGGGATCTCAATGTTAATACGGTCATTTCCTTCCTGGTATACACTTGCTTCTGTACTGTACTGTTCTACACGCTTTTGCAGTTTGTAGATCGTATCGCTCATCTCTTCTTTGGTCGGATTCTTATCTTTTACCTGATAGGTAATACTTACACCACCGGCAAGATCCAGACCAAGTTTGATGTTTTTCATCGCACCGGACTTAGATTTGCCAATTCCTGTGATCACAGTAAATCCAAGTCCGACGATGAGAATTACAGCCAGAAGCAGACTCAGTATGCTTTTTGACTTTTTCATCGTTCTCCTACACATCCTCTCGAATTATTTATTCTTCTGCAAGTGCAGCCTTCATCATGATCGCACACTCTACACGTTTCCTTTGCATCTCACAGCCGATCTCATAAGTATCATGGATCGTACCATGGAAATTATAAGAGTTTGCCATGCATCCGCCGCTACAGTAGAATTTTGCAAAGCAGTTTCTGCATTTATCTTTGGAATACACATTGCAGCTTCTGAAATCGTCAGCAATCTCCGGCTTCACGATTCCATCATCCACATTACCCATCAGGAAATCATCCTGTCCGACAAACTGATGGCATGGATAGAGGTCTCCCCATGGTGTAACAGCCAGATACTCTGTTCCGGATCCACAACCGGATAAACGTTTTGCCACACATGGTCCACCATTTAAATCTATCATAAAATGGAAGAAATTGAAGCCTTTTCCTTCTTTCTCGCGTTCGATCATCATCTTGGCGAGCTTATCATATTCTTCCCTGATCTTAGGAAGATCTTCCTCCCTGATCGCATACGGATCACTTTCATCTCCAACAACCGGTTCAATCGACATCTGTTTGAATCCGAGGTCTGCAAAATGCATGATATCATTGGAGAAATCCAGATTATTTCTTGTAAATGTGCCACGAATGTAATATTTTTCCTGATTTCTGCTTTCTGCAAGTTTCTGGAACTTCGGAACGATCAGATCATAACTTCCTTTTCCATTTCTAAACGGACGCATCTGATCATTGATCTCTTTACGTCCATCCAGGCTCAACACTACATTGTCCATTTCTTTATTTACAAATTCCTGAATTTCATCATTTAACAGCACTCCGTTCGTTGTGATTGTAAAACGGAAATGCTTATTATGTATCTTCTCCTGCTCTCTTCCGTAAGCTACCAGATCTTTTACCACCTGCCAGTTCATCAGAGGCTCCCCGCCGAAGAAATCTACTTCCAGATTACGGCGGTTGCCAGAATTCTTGATCAGGAAGTCCAGCGCTTTCTTACCGACTTCATAGCTCATAAGTGCTCGTCTTCCATGATATTCCCCTTCTTCTGCAAAACAGTATTTGCAAGCAAGGTTACAGTCGTGTGCAATATGCAGGCACAGTGCCTTTACAACTGTCTTTCTCTTCTTTACTTCTTCGATCATGCATTCATATGTATCTTTTACAAATAACTGACCGCCTTCTGTCAGTTCGATCACGTCTGATAATGCATCTTCAATGTCGGATGTTTCATATTTGTTTCCAAGTGTCTGTAAAAGCTTTTCTTTTACATCCGCTTCTTTTAACGATTCGGCAGTTGGTTCTGTTTCTGACTTGTTCACTTCCGCGATCACGTCATAACAGACATCATCTACCACATGTACAGAGCCGCTGTACACATCCATAACGATATTGTATCCATTATTACGGTACTGATGAATCATATCCTTTGGTACCCCTTTCTCATTTTTCTTATTTCATATCGGGAATTTCCCGTTATCTTTCTACCCGTCAAAAACCATATGTTGTCAAATAATCAAAAAACAATTCCGCAGACAACTAAAAAAGGTCCACCGGACCTTTTCGTCACATGCATGGCAACAAGAAACAGCGGACCCTAAAGACCGCTGTCCCAAGTATCCCATATCTTTTTAAATTATTTGCTCTGTTCGCAAGTCTGGTTTCCTACTGTACAGGATGTCTTACATGCTGACTGGCATGATGTCTGGCATTCGCCGCATCCGCTTTTTTTCAGATTGCTGTTCATAGGTTTATTCAATGATTTTACATGTTTCATGTTCGTATCCCTCCTTACTATTGCTTAACTTACGTTATTATAACATTTCGACATAGGTTTCGCAATCTTTTTCTTAGGATATCATTCCGCCTGCCATACCACCTCCCGCACACAGCGCAAATGTCATCAGAATCTCTGTTCCACTTCCGTGAAATGTACGATAGATTCCCCATGTAATCAGTAACAGAAATGCGAAGTACAGAATCCCAAGTACAATTCCCCAAAAGAAACGTCTGATCTTTGCAAGTTTACCCGCCACAAGTCCACCGGCAAATGTAGAGAGCAGATAGACCGCTGTGATCCCTGCTGTCACAGCTTCTTCCGTAAGTTCGAATTTATACAGCGCCATTGCCAGTATCATCAAAAGAATTCCGGTCACTACATATGCTGCCAGAAGAGATTTCAGTATCCACATGATCCACACTTCATTTTGTCCCTTTTTTCCCATGCTTTCCCTCCTCATCTATCACAGATTATGAAGGAAGCATCTGATTTATGCGCTTATTTTTGTTTACAATCGTCCTATTGTTCCATCTGTTTGCCCAGAACCTTTGCCGTATATTCCGCAAGACAAAGCTCTGTATCTTTGAATCTGTCCGTACGTTCCTGATTCAGCAGAAAAACCGCACCGATCACATCACCTGCACACAGAATCGGACTGATCACCTCCTGTTTATAAGGTTCTGATACACTCACGATCGGTACATATCTTTTTTCCCCGGCTTTGGCATTCCGTGTTTTTCGTTCTTTCAGAAATTCTCCAAGCTCTCCCGTAATATCTTCATCCTGAATCTCTTTCTTTCCATTTCCCGCTGCTGCCACTACCTGATCCATATCACAGATCCCCACCAGGCATTCCAGAACCTGCGACAGACTTTCCGCATACTGCTTTGCAAATGCAGACAGTTCCCCGATCGGTGAATATTTCTTCAGAATAATCTCACCTTCTCTGTCTGTAAATATCTCCAGCGGATCGCCTTCCCTGATCCTCAGTGTCCTTCTGATCTCTTTTGGCACGACCACACGCCCCAGATCATCGATTCTTCTTACGATTCCTGTTGCCTTCATAGCATTTATCTTCCTCCTGATTTTTCTGTTTTTTCCATATTTTCTAACATATGGCTAGTATGCTGAAAACAGCAAGGAATTATTCATGCAGATATTAGACTGGATATTTTTTCAATAGTTTTGTATAATAGTTGGAAGAAAATATTAGGAGGAATGAATCATGAGTAAAATTGATGAAGTACGTGCTGATATGGTCAAAGCCATGAAAGCCAAAGACAAAGACACAAAGGAAACTTTATCCATGCTGCTTGCAGCTCTTAAGAATAAAGCAATCGACAAACGCGAAGACCTGACACCGGAAGAAGAGACTCAGGTAATCTTAAAAGAGATCAAGCAGACAAAAGAGACCCTGGATATGACTCCTGCAGATCGTACAGAGATCATCGAAGAATGCAACAAGCGTCTGGCTGTTCTGGAACAGTATGCTCCTAAGATGATGGATGAAGCAGAGATCAAAGAAGTCGTTGCTTCTGTTCTTGCAGAGATGGGACTGGATGCTCCTACCGCAAAGGATAAAGGCAAGATCATGAAGAACCTGATGCCTAAAGTAAAGGGAAAAGCTGACGGCAAGCTCGTCAACGAGATCGTATCTACTTTCATGAAATAAAATCTTCAAGAGCTGCCGCTGGCAGCTCTTCTTGTATACTATGGTATCTACAGAACCGCCACCTGCTGCTTCTTCCGAACACATAGTGATCACAAAATAATGGGCAGCACCCGATGGATGCTGCCCATTATTTTAATCCTCTTAGTTACCAGAAGTACTGTTTGTTCCGGTTGTACTTGTGTCTTTGGCTTTCACACTCAGTTTTGTAAAGCTAATCTTATTCCAGCTACCTTTATGGACTGTAATCTTTTCTTCTTTTTTCCATTTCTTTAATACTTTTTTATAGTATTTATCCTGTTTATCTGTGATCATGGACTGTTTCTTAGTCTCTGTAGCCGTTTTATCATTGAGGCTTGTAACTTTTGCCACATAGCATGCAGTGTCACCTTCGATCACATCCGTCGTCTCGCCTTCTCCTAATTTGTCTGCTGCTTTTACGACTTCCTTAGACGGACTTACTGAATCCGAATCAAACGTGGCATCTTTGGCTTCTGTTCCCTGTTCCGTTGCATACGCAGCAAAATCTTCTGCTGTCTTTGCACCTTTGGCAAATGCCTCTGCCGTCTCTTTGGTTTTTTTCTTTTCCGCTTCGGATACTGTAGTATCTGATGAGCTTGAAGAATCAGATGTTGTACTATAATCAAATTCTACATACTGCATATGCTTCTGTGTCGCTTCTTCATCCGTTACTTTCACATTCGCATCTGCTACAATTGCCGCACGCATTTTCTGTTCGATCGCCATCAGTGTCATGACACGTTTTACATTTTCCTTAGAACCGGACACCTTGTCTTTTTTCTTCTGTGAATTGGCTTTGTCAAATTCTTTTGCTGCATCATTGATTGCTTTTTTATCGGCCTTTGTAAGCTTCACATCATAATCTTTCATATGTTCTTCCAGAAGAGCCATATTCTTCAGATCATCCAGAAGTGTCTTCTTGATAGACTCTTCATATGTCTTGCCATCTGATGCATTTCTGCTCCACATATCATCACCGCCGAGATAGCTTGCAAAGTATGTTTCATACTGAGCCTGTGTATATCTTGCATAGAAATTTGCAACACCTGCCGTGATCTCTTCATCCCCTGCTTTTACGACTACTGCATCGTCCTTCAGTGATCCACATCCGATAAGTGATGCTGCCATAATTCCTGCCAGTGCTAATATTAATGCTCTTTTTTTCATTTATCCTAACCTGCCTTTATTTGCTTAATGGGTCAATTATACCGCTTTTTTCTTCGCCTATCAATCTTTTCAACCCATTTAACACATTTTTTGTACTTTCCAATGCGTCTGTCTGCTTCTCTTTCAGATTCCTTCTCTTCTTCTCATAGATAAAGCATGGCTGCACCCCATCCGCTTTGAACGTCAGCTCGCCACGAAAATCTTCAATCAGCTTCGGAATCCGCTCCGGATGTACTTTTGCTTTTTCATACATGGTAAATGTGTAAACCTCGCCTTTCTGCTCGACCGCCGTTACATACAACTGATGTGCCTGCGCCTTCAGAGCCGCTACTTCCAGAAGCTTTTCTACTTTCTTCGGAATATCTCCGAAACGGTCGATCAGTTCTTCTGTCATATCTTCCATCTCTTCTCTGTTCTCGATTGCAGCGATCCGTTTATAAACATCCAGTTTCTGATATTCATTCGGAATATACGAAGCCGGAATAAATGCATCCACATTCAGATCCATCGTCGTTGTAAATGTCTCCTCTTCTTCCATCTCGCCTTTCAGCTGCTTCACCGCCTCGTTCAGCATCTTACAGTAAAGGTCATATCCGACTGCTTCCATATGTCCATGCTGTTCTGCTCCTAGAAGATTGCCTGCTCCGCGGATCTCAAGATCCCGCATTGCGATCTTGAATCCCGAACCAAGATCCGTAAACTCGCGGATGGCCGCCAGTCTCTTTTCAGCCACTTCTTTTAACATCTTGTCTCTCCGGTATAGAAGGAATGCATATGCCATGCGGTTAGAGCGTCCGACACGCCCACGCAGCTGATAAAGCTGTGAAAGGCCGAGACGATCCGCATCGTGGATGATCATCGTATTCGCATTGGAAATATCCAGTCCGGTCTCTATGATCGTTGTAGATACCAGTACATCAATCTCACCATTAATGAAATCATACATAATCCGTTCCAGTTCGTGTTCCCGCATCTGTCCGTGTGCATAGGCAACCGTAAGATCCGGCACCAGTTTCTGCACATGTCCTGCCACTTCATCAATATCTTCCACGCGGTTGTAGACATAATATACCTGTCCCTGTCTTGCGCATTCCCGTTCAATTGCCTCACGTACCATCTCATCGTTATATTCCATGACATACGTCTGGATCGGCATACGGTCGTTCGGCGCTTCTTCCAGCACACTCATGTCACGGATTCCGATCAGGCTCATATGAAGGGTTCTCGGGATCGGAGTTGCCGTAAGCGTCAGTACATCTACATTTTCCTTTAATTTCTTGATCTTCTCTTTGTGCTGTACTCCGAATCTCTGCTCTTCATCAATGATCAGAAGCCCGAGATCCTTGAATTTCATATCTTCACTTAACACTCGGTGTGTTCCGATGATAATATCTACCAGCCCCTTTTTCGCATCCTCGACTGTCTTCTTCTGCTGCGCCGGCGTGCGGAATCTGCACATCAGATCGATCCGCACCGGAAAGTCTTTCATACGCTGCACGAACGTCCGGTAATGCTGCTGTGCAAGGATTGTTGTCGGAACCAGATAGACCACCTGTTTACTCTCCTGTACTGCTTTGAATGCCGCACGGATCGCAACTTCTGTTTTTCCGAATCCGACATCGCCACAGACCAGACGGTCCATGATCTTGTGGCTTTCCATATCTTTTTTCACAGCCTCGATCGCCATCATCTGGTCTTCTGTCTCTTCAAACGGGAACATCTCTTCAAATTCCCGCTGCCAGACAGTATCTTCTCCATAGACATAACCATCCTGTTCCTGTCTCGCCGCATACAGCTTCACCAGATCCCTTGCAATCTCTTTTACCGCACCGCGCACCTTTGTCTTGGTCCGGTTCCATTCCTGCGTTCCCAACTTGTTCAGTTTCGGTTTCTTGGCATCGGCACTTGCATATTTCTGGATCAGATCCAGCTGTGTTGCCGGGATATAAAGATTTCCGCCCTGTGCATACGAAATCTTCATATAATCCTTCGAAATCTTGTCTACGACGATCTTCTCGATCCCCTGATAGACCCCGACACCATGATTCTCATGGACCACATAGTCTCCCGGTTTCAGTTCCGAAAAGCTCTGGATCTTACGGCCTTCATATGTCTTTCTCTTTTTCTTCTTTTTCCGTTTGCCGAAAATGTCCGACTCTGCGATCACAGTGAATTTGAGCATCGGATATTCATAACCTTCTGCGATATATCCGTATGCCGTCATGATCTCTCCCGGCTTCACTTCCCGGTCCAGATCTTCACTGTAATAACTGCTCAGATTATAATCTCGCAGATCCTCCGCCAGACGCTTCGCCCTGGTTCTGGAACCTGACAACAATATCACTCTGTAATCATTCCGTTTCAGACGCTTCAGGTCTCTCGTCAGCATCTCAAAACTGTTATTATACGGATCCACACTTTTCGCCTGGATCTCATAAGACTCTCTCACTTCCAGTCCTTTGCATTTCATCCCCAGTGCATAGAATCCGATACTACTGTAACAATTGATCTTTTTCAGGATCTCAGTGACCGGAAAGATTTTTGCTTCTTCCTCTTCCAAATCATATCCGCTTTCCAGACGTTTCTTCTGTGCTTCCATGAATTCATCTTCAATATTCTGTCCACGCTCCACAAGACGTACCGGTTCATCCAGAAAAAGGATCGTATCCTCCGGTGGAAAATAATCCAGAAACGAGACACCCTTCTCACCATTCTGTGGGAATTCTACCGCCGGATAGATTACAATATCCATCAGATTTTCGATCGACCGCTGGCTCTCCACATCAAACGTACGGATGGAATCCACCTCATCTCCCCAGAGTTCGATACGCACCGGAAGTTCTTCCGTCAGCGGATAGATATCCAGGATTCCTCCACGTACCGCAAACTGTCCAGGTCCTTCCACCTGCACTTCCCGGTCATAACCTATAACCGAAAGCTTCTCTGCCATCTCATCCAATTTGAGAACGCTGTCATTTTGTACCTTAAGTACTTTTTCCGCAATACTTTCCTTCGGTGCCAGATGATCCATGAAGCCGTCCAGGCTTGTCACAACCGTTACCGGTTCACCCGAAAGCACTGCCTGGATTCCTTCCATTCTCTGCTTTACCAGTTCTTTACTTCGGATATCTGCCTGATAGAAGAGAAAATCTTTCGCCGGATACAGATACGTATTACTGTCCAGGAAACGGTATTCTTCATAGATTTGTTTTGCTTTTGTCTCACTGGAACAGGCGATGACTTTATATTTACAGCCATCGCCAAGTGCATACATCATATGAGATTTCTGGGAATTCACACATCCGCACACACGGATCATTCCCACATCTTTTTTCTTATTCTTGCAGAGTTCTTCAAACTCTGCCAGTTCTTTTAACGGCCCGATTAAGCCCTGCATCTTTTATGCCTCCTTAGGCTTTACTTTCCTGTTATACTGATTCATGGCAGCCTCGATCTCTCCATTTAAGATCATTCCCACCGCATGGTCTGCGCGGTCATAACCTTCTTCCATCAATTCACGGTCTTCTTTTGAAAAATGTCCCAGCACATAATCCGCCAGGTCATATTTCTTCGGCTTCTCACCTACCCCGATCTTGATTCTCGGAAATACATCCGTTCCCAGATTGGCAATGATATTCTTGATTCCGTTATGCCCTCCGGCACTTCCTTTTTTACGGATCCTTAGCTGTCCCACATCCAAACTGATATCATCATAGATCACCAGAAGTTCATGTTCTTCATCGATCTTATAATAATTGACCAGTTCTCTTAAGCTTTCCCCGCTGAGATTCATGTAAGTCTGCGGTTTTACCAGAAGCACTTTCTGACCCTCAATGATTCCCTTTCCGACCAGCGCTCTTCCTTTTCTTCCATCTACAGAAATATTATATCTGTCCGCCAGCATATCTATGACATCAAATCCTACATTGTGTCTGGTTCCTTCATACTGAAGTGTAGGATTCCCAAGTCCTGCAATAATAAACATAATTCTTCACCTTCCATTTCTTTTACCATTCTACAAGAACCTTTCCCATTTGTCACGGAAAAATTAAATGAATAATTCTTCCACTTTTTTCATACATTATAGAAAATAAAACAATCTTTGAAATAAAATACCAGGAGGTCTCGCTATGAGTTCCAAAACCAAAATTGTTGTACTTCACATGAAGGAAATCATCTATACCGTTATTTTTGCAGTATTAGCCATTGTTCTGATCCTGCTTTTGATATTCATGTTCCGTCCCGGACACCATTCCGGATCCAATGATAAGAAGATCTACACTCCCGGAATCTACACTTCCGATATTACGTTGAATAATACTGCTTTAGAAGTTGAGGTCACAGTGGATGAAACGCATATCAATTCAATCCGTTTTACGAATCTGAATGATTCCATCACAACCATGTACCCTTTTATCGAACCGGCGATTGAAGATATTGCCGAACAGGTCTATAAAAAACAGTCTCTTGAGAATATACAGTATTCTTCCGATACTCCTTATACTTCCCAGTTGATTGTTCAGGCCATTGAAAACGCACTAAAAAAAGCCGAAACTACAAAGTAGTCGCGGCTTTTTCTTTTGCTCTCTTTTGTTCTTGTTCTGATCTTAACCCTCAACGATAAGATAACGTCCATCTGGAAGTGCAAATACTTCCGATGCCTCTTCGATCTCTTCATCAGACATTCCGCTGATATCCATTCCCTCCTGATCCAGGAATTCTTTAACTTCTTCAATGCTGTCTACGATAGAAGCCATACAATCCTCCAGAAAAGCCTCAGCCTCTTCTAAAGTCTCAGCAACTGGTTCGTCAAACAGCTGTCCCTGGTTCAGGATAAAGGTCTTCAGACATTCTTCATCATATTCGTACATACATCTCAACCTCCCTTATCGTAATATTACACAAACTGCAACAGTTCTTCCGGTCTTTCGATCAGATGATCTGCTCCCGCAGTTTCTAACGTTTTCCTGTCCCGGAATCCCCACAGCACACCTATTGTCTTAAGGCCTGCATTCTTTCCGGTTGCCGCATCGACTTCCGAATCTCCGATATACAGACATTCTTCTTTCGATACCTGCATCTGCTCCATCAGATACCAGACTCCGTCCGGTTCTGGTTTTCTGCGGATGCCGTCTTTTTGTCCCTGTGCATAGTCAAAAATGTTATCTCCAAAGATTTCTTTTACAACCTTTACCGTCTGACGGTCCGGCTTATTCGAAAGGACTGCCAGATGGATTCCTCTGTCTTTCAATGCTTTTAACATCTCCGGAATCCCCTCGTAAAGTGTTACATGATATGTACAATTCTGGTCAAATATACGTCCGTATATTTCCATCCCCTCTTCAATCCTTGAAGCATCTGTGTCTCCGGCTGCTTTCAGTGACTTTTCCATTAATACCCTGGCTCCATTCCCGACGAACAATCTGCACTGATCTTTTGTGATCTTGGAAAGTCCCATCTCCTCAAGTGTCAGATTTACGGAATATGTCATAGATTCCAATGTATTTGTTAATGTTCCATCTAGGTCAAATATACAAGCTTTCATTATACAAATCCCTCCTGCAAATATCATAGTATGAGACTGTCAAAAATGCAATACTAAAAAAATCTATCAGACTTTTTTGTCATATACATGACACACAAAGCGATACGCCAGCCCTTAGATAAGGTACTGGCGCATTGTTTTCAACGCATTCTTTTCAAGTCTGCTCACCTGAGCCTGTGATATCTGTATTTCATCTGCAACCTCCATCTGTGTTTTTCCCTGAAAAAACCGAAGCTTTATAATATACCGTTCCCTCTCTCCCAGATGTTTCATTGCTTCTTCCAATGATAAATCTTCTATCCACTTTTCTTCTTTATTCGTCTGATCACTTAACTGATCCATTACATAGAGTGCATCTCCTCCATCATTGTACACCGGTTCCTGAAGGCTCATAGGTACCTGGATTGCATCCAGTGCAAATACAATATCTTCTTTGGATATTCCGATCTCCTCAGCGATTTCCTGTACTGTAGGCTCTTTCTGATTCTTCTTCATATAGTTTTCCTTAGCATAAATTGCCTTGTATGCAGTGTCTCTGAGTGACCGGCTGACTCTTATGGAATTATTATCTCTCATGTACCTTCTGATTTCTCCGATAATCATAGGGATGATGGTTGGAACACGAGAAAGTACCTATTAATATTTAATATATGCTAAAATGTATGTCTATGTCATCGCCTGTAATAACTACCTTTTCAACACACTCTTTTAGCACCTTGTTTTTCTCGGAATCCGTCAGTGTATCCCACACGTTGGACATCTCTTTTATTTTCTCTATTTTTTCTCCCCGTCCGGCTTTCTCCCGGATGTCTTCTGCCTTTAGTTCTTCCTGTAGATTTTTCAGTGTTTTTTCTTCTTCCTGGATAACACCAAAAAGCGTATCTGTACCAGAGCTACCGCTTGCATACAATGTGTATAGGCGTTTCAGTTTTGCTTCGCTTAGTGATATCTCTTTTTCTATCATCTTCCTAGTGCTTTCAGATTCATTCTCTTTTTCTTCGACATTCACGATAAATCGTTTAAAACAGTCCTCTACTTCTTTTTCTACCACATCTGCCCTCACCTTTTTATTCTTGCAAGGGTTCCCTGTCTTAGATATATGCTCTTTTTCCTTGTACTGCGAGTAACATGCTATCTTGGTGTACTTTCCCCACTTCTGCATCCGCATTTTAGTACCGCATTTTCCACAGTAGCACAACCCGGTAAGCATATGCTTGTTGCTTACATAAGCATTTGTGGATCTCTTTTTTATCTCTTCCTGTACTTCATAGAATAGTTTTTCGTCTATGATCGGTTCGTGTAAACCTTGGTACACTCTTCCTTTATACTGTATCTTACCTACATAGGCTATTCTCCTAATAATGTTCGATACAAGCTTCTCCGAATGCATCCCGAGAATTTTCTGAATCCTATCACACGAATACCCGTCCCGGAACATCTGGAAGATAGCTTTTACCTTTTCCGCTTCTTCCGGGATAATATGTAATATCCCATCGTTCCTGTCGTACCTATATCCATAAGGTATCGTACCGCCACCCATCCACAGTCCACGCTTTACACGCTCCACCATCCCGGCTCTTGTACGCATATAGATAACCTCACGCTCATACTGCCCCATGACAGCATTAACGCCCAACATCACACGATCCATCGGTGTCTCATTCCGCAAATCCTCTGTGGCTGATACCACCTCTACATTGTATTTTGGTAAAAGCTTACTCACAAGCGTAAGAGTATCTACAACATCACGGCTCATTCTATCAAGCTTATAGATGTATACTGCCTGTATTTCTCCGGCTTCTGCATCTTCCAGAAGTTTCTGTATGTTCGGTCTTTGGATATTGCTCCCAGAATATCCCCCATCCACATACCATCTGGCTATCTTCACGCCCCTTTTCTTGGCAAGTTCCTTTATCTTGTCTTCTTGGACATCAAGACCATACTTTTCGGTCTGTGCTTCTGTAGACACTCTCATATAACCTACATTTAATTTTTTCATGTCAATTCTCCTTTCAATTAAAAAAGAATTGACCAAGATTCTATCAAGGTCAATTCTAAAATATCACTTATTTTTTGTCAACTTTTCTGAAAGAATCCTTTTTACCGCCTTGTTATGGATTTCATAATTCGAAAGTTCTTCTTTTGTTACCTGTTTGCCGTTCACAAAGATTCTTACCATCCGCATCACTCCTTTTCGGTAGTATTCCCATGTTTGTGCCTTTTATGCCGGAATCAGCTTATCAAATCCGCTTTCCTGTGCAGTCTCAAAAGGTCATAGTACATATAGATTGCTTTTCTTCTGTATCCTTGGAAGTCTTTTCTTGCAATTGGTATCCAGTACCTTTTGCTTATATAGTCATATCCAATGTCCAACACAAGAGACGCAAAAAGTACATTGGCCAAATCATTATTTGAGCATTGACAAGCTTCCAATATAAGTCTCTGGTCATAATCCCTTGCCTTATTGCACCAATTCAATGTTTTTTTCTCATCTTCCTCGCTTATGAAGTAGATATCACCGTGTGCCCCTCTCAGATATTTGTCTCTTACTCCGGCCATTAATCAATCCCTTCCTTTTTGCATATCCTAATACATCACTTTTGACCAAATAGTAGTTTTTCTTTCTTTTTACCGTCTTCTCCTTTGTTTTTTCTTCCAATGCATTCATCATTAAGCGCATCCTTTAATATCATTTTCTTTACTCATAGCTGTCAACTACCTCCAACTTCTTCAAGTCCTCGATAAGCCACGGTGAATCATCTGACCATTTGACCATTGGAAAGCCGATGTTGAATTTTTGCAATGATTTAAGCGCACCGGAACCAATCACCCATCCATCTTCACGTTTTTCAGCACTATTTTGGAACGCCATCAAATTATTGCTTTTACTTCTCGCAATATATTTGAGCTCTTTACCAAGATACTCCAAAAAACGCTCTATCTTTCTTGCTTATAACCAGCTTTTCGATATAGTCTGATTCTGCCCATTCTTTTAAACGTTCTTCGTCACAAAACGAAAAATCATTATAACGATAACAGTTTTTACAATCGTTCTTTTCGCAAGCGATCGGCTTTCCGGTCACTTTACTGACAGCAACTACATTCCCACTGCAAGCGATCTCAATAATCTCACTTGCGTATTTCTCCTTATTCTTCATCTCTTCCACCCCGCTTAACAATTTCAATGGCTCTGTCAATAGCATTTGCAGTATTAAGATAAGCACAATCTTTATCCGCATCACCTGTATTTGCTATTGTGAAATAGTAGCGCATCTTTAAATCTTCAAGTTCTTTTACAACTTCGTCCACATAACCTCTTAAATATTCATAATATACCCATAGAGGTTTGTTTTTGTCTCTTTCAGATACGATCTCGCCAGTGTTTCTGTCTACACAGTACATTTATTCCACCTCTTCTTCTGCCGGGAATTGAAAAATATTTTCCTCCGCAAACGTTTTTAAAAGTTGTTCTATTTCATCTGTTTTCTGAAAACTCATAGCCATAGTGAGTGAGTTCATTCCGTGGATTCTTATTTTGCACCATGCGTACCTTTTTCTGCACATTTCCATAGCCTTTTCAGCTTTCTCTTCCGTGGAATATTCAGCGACCTGAAATTCTTTGACTGCTAAGTTATCTGCGTATATTTTGGTTCCTATATTCGTTAACATCGTTTGCTCATAAGGCATATCATAACATCCATATTGACTAATTATTCTCATTGTCTTCATCCTCCTTTACATAATCCGGGCATTCTTCCATGCATTCATATTGGTCTAAATCATCACACAGAATAGTGCATTCTTCGTACTTCTCACATTCCAGGCAACAACAGGTATTCTTCTTATCTACTACACATTCAATTCTGCATCCCATGTATCGCCTCATACCAATCAATATATCTTCCGCATTCACTACAGTATTTCGGTTTGTTATCTTTCGGCACTATGTATTCCTTTCCACAGTGCGAGCATTTATAATCAATATCTCCCGTAGAATCGTCCAAGATAATCGGTCGTGTCGGAAGTTTTCCGTATTCTATTAGTGCTTTTCGAAATCCGTCCCAATATGATTCTTCCTTTGTTACTTTTATTTTTCTTTCTTCCACTGCTATATAGACGCATAACATAATAATCACGCAAATAGTAAATACCGTTTTCACAATTTACTCCTTTCTTAATACCATTCAATCCCAGTTCCTGTATCCGCACCATCTTTTATCAACTGTTTAAAATCTTTGAACATTACGCAGTCCGAGCGTCCACAATACCCGTAGCAAATATCATCATCGTAATCTTTTATGATTTCATATACGGATTTGCAATGATCTGCATCTGCTTCTCCGTCACAATCACTTGTATATAAGAAATCGAGAACCTCAGAATATTTTCCATCGTACTTTTTATCCAGTTCTTCAATTTTTCTGTCATACCATGCGAAAAAATCTTCATTTCCTTTAATTTTTATTAATGCATAGCTCCCATCGTTAAGCATTTTATAATGCTCATAGATGTCCGGCTTAGTTAATTCCGCTACTTTTTTTCGAAGACGGTAGAATCCAGAATAACTCAAGTCAATACTGTGATTTTTACTGTTTATTGTCACCCCATATTTTTCATTCCTTTCTTACTATCTAATTTCCGATATATATCTGTCTGCCAGTTCCCCATTTACGTATTTATTGGTTATTTCAACTCTTATCAAATCACCCTCTTGACTGTCTGCAAAACTCGGTCGATTCATTGCTCCACTTGCATAACCATCATTTTCATAGGTCAGTCCATCATATTCAACCGATATTTCCCACTGCCAGCGTGGACAAATGGCAAACCATTTCCGCATATCTATGTAAGTGATAGTTGCGTCCACATCTTCGTGAGAATATGTGATTTCTTCTTGTGGCTCACTGCTTTTGTCTGAAACATCATTGGAGCAACCGACCAAGAAAAAGCAAATTAGAATTAAGCATAATATTTTCTTCAATTTTTCACCTCTTCTCCTTAAAAAAGCGTATAAAAATACCAACCACCGAATATTTGATGGTTGGTAGATGAAATTATGCTTCTTTATACCGTTTCAAATCTGATTCGTCTAGCTTTTCAAAAACAAATCCGCAATCAAGGCATATATGCCTTTGCGTTTCAACCGACATTATATTTGCAGGTTCTGTACAAGTTACATTCCCTTGCACACTTACTTTTTCTGGAATTCGTTTTGTTAAGAATGTACTTCCACTAATTCTTTCGGTATTTTCGCTTTTACAAAATGGACATTTCATTGGCATTTCCTCCCGTATATTTTATACGGAAATTATACCATTCCAACCATCAATATTCAATTGTCAAGGTGCTTTCATGATTTTTCTCCACGTTTACAAATATCTAAAGCACAATGCATACATCTTTTGCTCCCAGTCACACCGAGATAAAAGCTCGTCAAAATCCTTTTCCGGCATGAACTTTATCCCGTAATGCAATCTGAATATGAATTTATATAATTCTTCAAACATTGCTACTCCTTGTATTTCTTCAAAATCTCTGTAATTGCTTTCATGTGATATGCCATGTTTTGGATATCTTCATCTTTAATCGAACCAAGACCGTATTTCCTGTCAAAGTCCTCAAACGCACGTCTTCTATCTTTAATTTGTTTAAACATGATAGCTAATTCATTTTCTTTTTCCGCATTTTCATCATACTCATAAAAAATCTCATTCTTATCATGTTCTCCGAATTGATCTGTCTCAATCTTTGTCCGTTTCGGAGTAATTCTTGTAATTTTTGCCGGAGTAATTAACTGGTGTCGGAATGATGATTTCCATCCGAAGCTCACCTCTCTTGCAACTCCTACCACATCCCCGACTTTCAATGTGTCTTTATCTATCTTTTTTAATTCAATGTGCATAATTAATCTCTCCAATCAAATGCTTTTCCACATTTATGGCAATAATATATATCTGTCCCATCAAGTACTCCCGGTTTATGTGTTGTTGTAAATCTTCTTTTTCACTGCGGGCATTCCCACAGTGAACAAGTATCGCTCCTGTTATGTAGAAATATCGGTTTTTCTGGAATTTGTTTTCTAAGTGCCATATCTACCTCGCTTGAATCGAATTGAATTT